>Ga0154308_1104_pt1 | contig 51473 bp, 37 predicted proteins | sample RifGroA2_FD_105602 | JGI IMG/M metagenome (GOLD analysis project Ga0154308, IMG submission 105602) | Bacteroidetes bacterium GWA2_32_17
CGTTTCTTTCAATTCCATTAGACATACTTAAAAATTTATCATTTTTTGTTAAGTGTTATATGTTTTAATAATATAGATTATTTATGCAGTTAGACACTACTAATAAGCTAGGCGTTTTTCATTGAGCTTTATACTAAAAAACGGGAACACCGTACTTATTATAGTTGGCAGCAGCTGTAGGCAGCCATGCCTACTGCTACTGCCTACTGTCGCTTGTTAAAGAAACGCATTCTATGACCATTCAAAGTATAACAACATAGCGAAACAATCGCATTTATCCCGTTAAATATTTGTTGATAAAATATGTTGTAAAATGTTTTTTTTATATTTATATTAAATTATCTTTAGCCAATTATTAATTAATTAAAATGAATAGTTGGATTGACGAAGCTGAGAAACGACAAAAAGAAAAAAATACTGTTTACACTCAAGATACGAGAGAGGAAAGTGTTATAATTAAAGAAAATATTCAAAAAATAGAACCTTTAATAAATAAACTTAATGAGCTAATTGAAAGAATATCTAAAATTTCGCCCGAAGAAAGAAAACCCAGTTTGGAAATTGGTTCTACATACCTTGATGGAGATTTACGGTACGAGTTTTACGGTTCAGCATTCAAAATAAAAGAAAAAAAAATTGCATTTTTGTTTAAAAAAAATGTAAACTTTATTTTTTGGAGAAGATTGTATATTAATATAACCGACACCGCTGGCTTAATAAAAATTACACTTTACGAAAAAGGTACTTCCCAAATAAACCCAAACGATATAGTTAAGCAAAAAATAAAATTACTTTCGAATATTAATAATCAAAACGATGCAAGTTGCTATAATATAATTGATTGGTTAGCATTTAAAATTTCTACGAGCGAGTTAAGGAGAAATTTACCTCACTTGCACCAATAATTAGAGTTTGTTCCTAATATCAGCATTTTTAATTTATAGCATATAGTGGTATTAAGGTATAAGGAAATAGGGAATGACGGCTAAACCCTTATACCATATACCTTTATGCCTTATCTTCATAAGTTCAGAATTAAAAATATGACATAAATTTGCAAGTTTTATCAAACTTTATGGACAAACACTAATTATTTTACAATTTAAGTTTCTGCCCTATTCTTAAAGTTGATTTTTCGGAAATATTGTTTTTGTTGCAAAGTAATGTAACAGAGGTATTATATCTTTTTGCTAAAGAATATAATGTATCGCCTTGTTTTATATAATAATAATTTCCCTTTTTATCAATAGTTAAATCCGATTTATTTGTTGTATGTTTTTTGGAAATATTTTTTCTGTGAAAAAAAGTGTCGTTCGAAACAATAAGTGTATCACTATTAATTTTTTGATTTTCGAAATTAACAACTAAACGTGGATTTATTGGCTCTTGCAAATAGCGAACTTCAAAATGAAGATGATTACAAGTTGCATGACCAGTTCTTCCGCCAAGTCCAAGAACATCGCCTGCTTTTACAATTTGGCTAACTTTAGTTAGTCGTTTCGACATGTGTGCATAACAGGTTTCTAAACCATTGTAATGCCTCACAACAACAATGTTACCGTATCCACTAAAATATCTGCTTATACGAACAACTCCATCGAAAGCAGAATGAATAGAATCGCCTTTATTTAATTGAATATCAATGCCTGCGTGAATACGTCCATGTCGCCAACCAAATTCCGAAATTACTTTTCCTGGAACTGGCATGTAAAAATTTGAATTTTCTTCGGTTAATAATTTTAATATAACTGAATCATTAACAGATACTTTTGCATTTCGGCTTAAACGAATATACAACGTATCCCACAAATTACCGTAAATTTTTTCTGATGGTAACATATTAGTTCCTTTTAAAGAATCTGAATTAGAAATTTCGTTACCCGAAACTACTTCTTTTTCTGTTTTAACCTTTTGAGCCTGTGTAAATACGTGAAACACAACAATTAAAGCAAATGACAGTAAAATGTTTTTTATCTTCATTTGGTAAAAATAGAAATTTATTTCTGAAACACAAAAATATTTTAAGGTATTTTAAGATTTTTTTTAATTCAATTTGTTTAATTGTAACTATTCAGTATGCGTAAAAATTGTCACGCAAAGTCGCAAAGTTCGCAATTCACTCCGTTATATAATTCCTATAGAAAGGGGTATGAAAATAAAAATTGGTATCTAACGGGGTTAATATAGAAAATTATAATAAGTAAAAAGAAAAAATGACTATGAGATTTTATGGTTTGAATAGTAAACACGCTGTAAGCACGCAATGAAAAAAATCATTAATGATTTTTTTTAACTTTGCGGGCTTAAAACTTTGCGGGCATTGCGAGCTTTGCGTGACATAGTATTTGAGAGAAGAACTTGTATGTTAAATAAAAAATCAAATTAACTTTGACACTGATTAGTTACGTTTAATTTTAAAATCAATAAATTATTGTTAGTTGTTATATTAAAGATCATGGCTTTAAAACCTCAAAATGCTTTTAAAAGCTCTGTCATCCTTCAAGTACCTTGGAACGATAATGCTTTCATTTAGAGTATATTGAATAGTAATTTAAGAAAAACTAAAAAATAATGTTCGACCCCGAAAGGGTCGAATGTTTGTAACAAACATAATTCTATATACTTATGACTCCTTTGGAGTCAAACAAATAAAATAATTAAATTTGCATAAAAATAATTTTATGTTCAAAAATATTTTACCCGAAAAATTAAATGAAAATGCTATAAAACTTATAGCTAATGATTGGATGCTTATTTCGGCTGGAAAACCAAACAATTTTAATAATATGACAGCATCATGGGGCGGTTTGGGTAATTTATGGAACAAGCCAGTAGCCTTTATTTTTGTCCGCCCACCTCGATACACTTATAAATTTATAGAAGAAAACGATTATTTTACAATTTGTTTTTTTGAAGAAAAGTATCGCGATATGTTACGGTTAACCGGCACAAAATCAGGTCGCGAAATTAACAAAATGAAAGAGTTAGGATTAACCCCTGTTGAAAGTCAGAATCATTCTGTTTATTACGCTGAATCTAAAATTGTTATGGAATGTAAAAAATTATATTTTCAGGATATAAACCCAAATAATTTTTTAGACGAAAATATTATTAAAAATTATCCAAAACGCGATTTTCATAGAATGTATGTTGGAGAAATTGTGAATACTTTAATAAAAAGTAAAATATAAATAATGTTACCTTTCAAGAACTTCAGAGTGACTGCATTTGCATAATAAGGTTCTCAGTCATCTTTCGAGAACCTTAGGATAACTACGCTCTCGGTCATGTTGAGGCTCTTAAAACATTACTTTAGCAATTTATATTATTTTATAATCACAATACTTAACAATGTGTATAATCTAAAGATACCATTTATTTTATGTAAATTAACTCACGTTACGCAAATTTTGTGGCTAAAATGATAATTGATGTTAATAAATTGTAAGTCATTGAAAATAAGGAGCTATTTAGTAATCATAAAAATTATCTCGCAAAGGCGCAATGTACGCAATGAAAATAAAAATCTGCTCTCTATCGGATGAAAACGATAACTAATGAGAAGTTTACAACTTAAATTTAAACTTGCTGTAAGCACGCAATGAAAAAAATCATTAATGATTTTTTTTAACTTTGCGTGCTTAAAACTTTGCGGGCATTGCGAGCATTGCGTAACATAATATTTGCGGGAAATAATTGTAATAAATTTAATCGCAAAATAAGAGTTATTAAAGTTTGAAATGTTAGAATGACTATTTTTTGATATTTTATGCGTAACATCAGTAAATTAATTTAACTTTATTATTAACATTCTATATTTGTAAATAATATTTAACAGGATGAACTTACAAAATAAACCATTAATTTTAGTTGTTGACGATACTCCTCAAAACATTCAGGTACTTGGAAACATTTTATATAATAAAGGATATAATGTTGCTATAGCTTCTTCAGGAGCAGGAGCTCTTCAATCTGTAAAAAATAAAACTCCCGATTTGATATTATTAGACATTCAAATGCCAGAGATGGATGGCTTTGAAGTTTGTGTAATTCTTAAAAGTCAATTCGAAACAAAAGAAATTCCGGTAATATTCTTAACTGCATCAACCGAAACAGAAAACATTTTGAAAGGTTTTGAAGTTGGAGCTATTGATTTCATTACAAAACCGTTTAATTCAGCCGAACTGTTAGCTCGTATATCTACACATATAGAACTAAAAAAATCTAAAGAAAAAATTGAATTTGAAAACGTAAAAATTGAAACATTAAATACTAAACTTCAAAGTACAAACAACAAGCTCAATGTAGCTTATAATAAAATTAAAGACAGTATTAATTATGCAAAAAGAATTCAGGAAAACTTGTTGCCTGATTTAAGTTTTTTGACTGAAAACGGAATTGAACATTTTGTAATTTATAAACCAAAAAATATAATTAGCGGCGATTTTTATTTTGCAACTCAAATAACAACAATGGGGCATGACACATTAACAACAAGGGAGCATGCCCCCTTGTTAATTGTTGCTGTTGCCGATTGTACAGGGCATGGAGTACCAGGTGCTCTTCTTTCGATGTTAGGACATAACTTTCTTTATGAAATTGTGAATATTGGAAAAGTTTACGATCCAGCCGAAATTTTAAATAAGCTAAACACTAAATTTCGCAAAATCCTTAAACAGGAAATTACATTATCGCATGATGGAATGGATATAGCTATTTGCGTAATTAATACTAAAACTAACATAATAGAGTATGCTGGTGCCAAAAGACCAATTTGTTATTATAACAATGAGCATTTTATAGAACTTGTTCCCAATAAATTTTCTATTGGTGGATTAGAAAACAATAATTCTGTTTTTAATAAGCAAATAATTGAACTTAAAAGTGGCAACAAAGTATTTATGTTTACCGACGGAATAACTGACCAGTTTGACAGTAGTAACAAGAAAAAAATTACCAGAAAAGGATTTGAAAATAAACTTTCTTTATTAGCTAATAAACCGCTTAAAACAATTAAAAAAGATTTGAAAGATTATTTAAAAGATTGGCAGGGTAACAATATGCAAACCGATGATATTTTAGTATTTAGCTTTGAAATCTTATAATTAAAATCAGGCATTGTTAAATAAGTATATCTGAATTATTATTCCATTTAAACATCAATAGTTTTACAGAATAAATCAACATATATGTTGCTTTTGTATAACATTTTGTTTACCTTCTTAATCTTGCTAAAAAATGCCTGAAAAGCATGTTATAACTTTTTACTGTAAATGTTTCAGCTTTAGTTTGAATATGTTTCTCTTTCAGAATAAATGCTTCATAAGGATTCCAATAATCACTTGTTATTATACCCATTTTATATTGTTTTATCTTTTTCCATAACCTTCTGCCTGTTTTGGTGCTCCTGTCGCCAACAACGAAATTGATAAATCTTTTTCCATATCTATCAACAGCAATCCAAATCCAACAGTAATTTTTTTTGAATCAATATATGTGTGCATCTCATCTAATTCAACTACTTCAATATCTCCTGAATTTCGAAACTCATTTAGTTTTTCTCCAAAGGATTTAATCCAATTAAAAACAGTAACATGGCTCACATTTAAAAATCTACCTATTGACCGAAAGCCCAAACCTTCTAAATATAATATCAACGCATCCCTTTTAACTTTATTGGACTTTCCTATTTGTTCTACTGTAAAGCGATATTTACAATCTTTACACAAATACCTTTGCTTAGATTTAACTATACCATCTTTACGAAAATTTGTACTCTTACATTTTGGGCAACTATCCATATTGTTTTAATTTAAGTTAATAATTGCACAAATATATAAAAACTATACTATATTAACAATGCCAAAATTACAAAAGAAAAGCCAAGTAATTATACTCGCTAAAATTTCCCTATATCACGTTAAAACACTCTTTTTTTACCATAGCTACCGACTATATCTTTATATGTTTAATCAAATTTCATTATTTATTAAGTACCAGTTAAATACTTTAAAAAATGAATTGCTTAATTTTTTAAACGAATCTGCCCATTGTTGGAGAATACTGCCAACAAAGGCAGAGAGTGTAAATAAAATTTGAATAACATAATAATTATGGAAAATATACATCAGTGGGTTTATCAGAATATAAACTACTTTTTTTTTGTATATGGACTATCTTTTCTGACAATGGGCATTGCCATTTTGTTAATGCCAAAAAAAGAAAGCAGGTTTAAACTTGCAAAAATATTATGGCTGCTTGCTGCCTACGCATTTCTGCACTCCGTTGGCGATTTTGCCACTATTATTTCAGATATAAAAGAAGAAACAAAAAATCACATAGGAATAATATTTACTTCGGTTTCTTACCTGTTTTTATTTGAATTTGGAAGAAGATTAATTAATCTATCAAAAAAAATCCTTCCTTGGTGGCTTTTGCCCGTATGTGTTTTAATAACTTTCTCTGCAAGTTTCTTTTCATCAGATTACTTAAAGTCTTTTAATATTTTTGTAGGATATTTCGTCAGATTTCCCGCAGGTATCATGGCAAGTATAGGGTTTATTCTCTATTTCAGTTCCATCAAATCTGAAGTAAAAGAAAGTAAAGTAGTTAAAACATATTTTATTGTTATTTCAATAGCAATGTTTTTATGGGCAATTTTATGTGGAATTGTGAGAGTTGAAGGTAATTTTTTTCCTGCAAATATCATAAATACTACAACTTTTTTTGATTTTACAGGATTTCCCGTGCAAGTATTTAGAACAATAACTTCTATTCTTACAACCATTGCCCTGTTTGGTATATTTGACATTTTTAAGTGGGAAATGATTCATAGACTACAAGATAGCCAAAATGAGATTAGAGAATACAATAATTCGCTCGAAGAAATTGTTAAACAACGAACAGAGAAATTGATAAAGGTCAACGATATTCAATCATCGCTTTATGATGTTTTGCAGATGACTCTTCAAAAACAGACACTGAACGAAATATTAGAAAAGATATTAAACAAATTATTATCCGTAAGTTGGCTTTCGTTAGAAGCGAAAGGAGCAATTTTTTTAGTCGCCGAAAACCAACAGGAATTGGTATTAAAAGTAAGTAAAAACTTAAATGAATTGCAATTAAATATATGTGCCATTGTACCATTCGGAAGGTGTCTTTGCGGAAGGGCTGCCTTAAATCGCGAAATTGTTTTCTCTCAACACCTCGACGAAACTCACGAGAATACTTATAACGGGATTACGCCTCACGGACATTATTGCATCCCAATTATAAACGACGAAACTGTGCTGGGGGTCATTAATGTTTATCTGAAAGATGGTTATGTCAGCAAAAAAGAGGATGAAGAATTTTTAAGAGTATTTGCTTCTTTGGGTGCAAAAATTATTATTCATTACAAGTCTGATGAAGAAATTCGTGCACTTACCTCAGAACTTGAAATGAGAGTTGAAGAAAGAACTGAACAGCTTGCCGTAATAAATAAAAATCTTTTTCTGGAAATTGAAGAGCATAAGGAAACTGAAAATTTGCTTTTAGAAAGCAATGAACGCTATGAAACATTAATCAAAACATCACTCGATGGTTTTTGGGTTGTTAATACTGAAGGACGTATTCTGGAAGTTAATGATGCTTATTGTTTAATGTTAGGATGTTCGAGAGAAAAATTACTTACAAAGCATATTACGGATATAGAAGTAATAGAATCGGAAGAAAAAACACGTGAACATATCGAAAAAATAATTAAACAGGGCTGGGATCGTTTTAAAACAAAACATCGTTGTGCTGACGGAAAAATAATTGATGTGGAAATCAGCACAGTTTTCATTTCCTCTCAAAAAATATTTTTAGTTTTTATTAATGATATTACTCAACGCAAACAAGCAGAAAAAGAACTGATAAAGTTGAACAAGGCAGTTGAAAGTTCAAGCGAAATTATTTTTATGACAGATAAAGATGGCGTAATCACTTTTATAAACAACGAATTCACTGTGGTTTATGGATACAGAGCTGACGAAGTCGTAGGTAAGGTTACACCACGTATCCTCAAAAGCGGGATGATGGAAACAAAAGATTATGAAGCATTTTGGCAAGCAATCATGAACAAGCAGGTAATTAAGGGAGATTTGATTAATAAAACCAAAAACGGGAAACTCATACACATTGAAGGTTCTGCCAACGCAGTTTTTGATGAATCGGGTGATATTATAGGGTTCCTTGCTATCCAAAGAGATATTACTGAACGAAAAAAAATAGAAGAAGACCGTGCGAATGCAAAAAAAACTGCCGAAGATGCAAACAGAATGAAAAGCGAGTTTCTTGCCAACATGAGCCACGAAATTCGCACTCCCTTGAATGCCATTATTGGATTTTCGAACATACTTAAAGAAAAAACTGCAGGAAAGCTCATATATACCGAATATCTCGATAACATTATTCAAAGCAGTAGAGTTTTATTGAGTCTTATTAATGATATTCTCGATTTGTCTAAAGTGGAAGCGGGCAAAATGGTTATTGATTATCAGCCGGTAAGTTTGAAAAATATTATTAAAGAAATTCATTCTGTTTTTCAATTAAAAGCAAAAGAAAAAGGTTTGTTATTAAATATTCAAATTTTAGATGATATCCCCGAAAGTATAATTACTGATGAAAAATACTTAAAGCAAATTTTATTCAACCTTATTGGAAATGCTGTAAAATTTACTCATAAAGGTTCTGTTGATATTGCAGTAAATATTATTCCAAAAGACAATACTAAAGGCAGTAAAGCTGACTTGAAGTTTACAATAAAAGATACTGGTATTGGTATTCCCTCTGATAAGTTAATAAGCATATTTGAACCATTTTTGCAAATAGAACACAAAGATAGTCATAAGTATGGGGGCACTGGTTTAGGTTTGAGCATTACAAAACGGTTGGTGGAATTGCTGGGAGGAACAATTTCTGTTGAAAGTCAAATTGGTAAAGGTTCGGTTTTTAGCTTTTCTATTTTTAATATAGAAATATCTTCATTAAGAATTGATGAAAACAAAAATAATGAAAACAAACTATTTTCAAAAATCAGATTTAAAAATCCTGTCCTGCTTTTAGCAGAAGATATTCTTTCGAACCGTATGGTTGTAAAAGGATATCTCGAATCACTTAAAATTATAATTATTGAAGCCGAAAACGGTGAAGAATGTTTAAACGCTATACGCAAACAACGCCCCGATATTATTTTGATGGACATGCAGATGCCTGTTATGGATGGATACACTGCTATTAATATTATTAAATCGGATGATGCATTAAAAGATATTCCGATAATTGCACTTTCAGCTTCGGGTATGAAACAACAGAAAGAACAGTTTGAAAAAGTTGCAGATGATTTTCTTATTAAGCCAATTTACAAAAATGAATTATTGGAAAAACTGATTAAATATTTGCCTTACGAAGAACTAACTGAAAATATAAAAGAACATGAAAAACATTTAACAGAGAAGCCCGTTGTTCTGAAACAAATAAAATTATCGGCAAAAGTTAAAGAAGAAATTGTTGCTAAATTCATGCCCTCAATTACAAAGTTACAGGAAGCATTAAATATTGACGAATTACAGGATTTTGTTAAAAAATTAGAAAAATTTAATGTAAAAAATAAAATTGCATTCATTGATGAACATTGTAATAACATAATAAAGAATATTATTTCATTTAATATCGAGAAGATTTTAGATAATTTAAAACAATTAAAAGAGTTTATTAATAAATAATGCGAATCAAGGGTTAAAATCTAAAAGTCCCGTAGGGAAAATATATTGGTAGAAATAAATAACAGTTACCAACATAAATGCCGTAGGTATGATATATTTGAAATATTTCGTTCCTACGGAACTATTGATTTATATATAATTATCTTTTCTACCAATATGCCGTTCCTAACGGAACGAAAAAAAATTTAACCCTTAATTCGCATAAATAACAAATATATTTGGTATCTCTAAAAACCATGCAAATGACACGTAATTGCGAGGTACGAAGCAATCTCCACAACTCTACCTCACAATTTAATAATTACAAGTGTAAATTGCTTCAGTCGTTCCTCTTTCGCAATGACGAAAAATGGAGTGTCATTGCGAACGAAGTGAAGTAATCTCAAAGAAATAATTATTTTAAAATATACCTAAAATTAAAATATGGAAACAGCTAAAAAACCTTTAATATTAATTGTTGACGATACTCCTCAAAATATTCAGGTATTGGGTAATATTCTTTACGATAAAGGATACAATATCGGCATATCTTCGTCTGGTACTCAGGCACTTCAATCGGTAAAAACAAAAGCTCCCGATTTAATTTTACTCGATATTCAAATGCCCGGAATGAATGGTTTTGAGGTATGCAAAATGCTAAAAGCAGATCCAAAAACAAAAGAAATTCCAGTTATTTTTCTAACTGCAGCAACTGAATTGGAAAAAGTATTACATGGTTTTGAAATCGGAGCAGTTGATTATATAACTAAGCCTTTTAATGTACCTGAATTATTAGCCCGCGTAGCAACACATATAGAGCTTAAATTAGCCCGTGAAAAATTAACAGAAATTAATGCAACCAAAGATAAATTTTTCTCAATAATAGCACACGATTTAAAAAATCCGGCAAATGCTTTTAAATATTTGTTACAACAAACTATTAATAATTATTCCAATTTCAGCAGTAAGGAAATATATGAGAATCTTGTTGAACTTCACGAAGCATCAGGAAATTTATACAATCTGTTGGAGAATCTTTTGTTGTGGTCAAAATCGCAACGGGGTGTTTTGGCTTTTAATCCCGAAAATATAAATCTGAAATCTGTTATAAATAAAAAAGTCACTAATTGTAACCCTGCCGCTAAAAACAAAAATATTATAATTAAATCATCCATTTCTGATGATTTGAATGTATTTGCAGATATGATGATGCTGAATATTGTAATAATTAATTTATTATCGAATGCAATAAAATTTACAGGTAGCAATGGTGAAATTAAAGTTGAGGCAAAAACAAATGATAAATTTATTGAAATTTCTATTAAAGATAATGGAGTTGGAATAAATAAAGCCGACATAAGTAAGTTGTTTGAAATAGATTCTAATATCTCAACAATGGGTACAAATAAAGAAGAAGGCAGTGGGCTTGGTTTAATATTATGCAAAGAATTTATTGTCCAAAATGGAGGTAGCATAAAAGTTGAAAGCGAAATAAATAAAGGTAGTACATTTATTTTTACTGTGCCAATTATGCCGTTACTCTGAGGTTCTCGGTAATGTTGAGGCTTTCGAAGGATGACTATAGTAATTTTAGAATTCTTTTATTCCAATAATCTCGTTGTAATAACAATGTGTATAATCAAAATATGCAATTTATCTGATAGTGTAAACAACTTTTATAATTTTTAGACCATGCTCAATAATTTATTACCAAACGTAAAATTAAGCACGTGGACTAAATTATTCATAACTTTCAGTATAAGAATTATCACGCAAAGGCGTTTACCCCGTTAGATAATTGCTCTTTATATAGTTCGCTCTTTTTTTTAACTATCTCACGGGGCAGGGAACGCAAAGAAAAGGAGAAAATGTGGAATTAGACAGGATTACAGGATTAACATAAAAAAATCCTGTAAATCTTGTAAATCCTGTCAAAAGAGAATATGATATAACTAAAGAAAAGGAAAAAATGATGAAATACAAAATAGAATTGTTTATATGATTTACAAATTGTTAGTTCGCAAAGAAAAAAATAAAAAGTTAAAATCCGATAGCTCCTATATCAATTTAATCGGAAAAAAAATTACAATCATCCAGATAGATATGAAGGACTATATTGAATACTGAAATCGGAATAAGTTGTGCAATTGTTATTAAACAGAATTTAGTAAGAGAAATTTTGGCTAAAGCCACTCCTCCTCTTCACAATTCAACCCACGACCTTCCTTCGACTTCGCTCAGGATGACAGGTCGTGGCAATTAAAAATTTAAATGGAAAGATGTCTAATGTAAAATATTGAATATCCAATGTAGAATTTTAACTGCAACTATTGAGAAAATACCTATTTCCATATTCCTTATACCTTGAACCCAACCTTAATAATTTACATTACACCATTCAAAGTATAATTAATATCTTTGCAAATCTTTATTTTAGTAACGTGCATTAAATAAGCTCTTACTACGTTGCTATAAAAGATTTTAAATCCTCATCCCGCAAAAAGCGGGGTTACGGTTTAAAATTTTTATGTGCTTTGTAGGAACTTATTTACTACACATTAACTTATACTGAAAACGGGACAAATTTTAACATTTCATCCCGCACAAGCGGGACAAAATGGCATAGAGGTATAAGGTATAAAGGCATAAGAAAGAGCGGGTTATACCCTACACCTTTATACCCTATACTTTAAACTCAAATGTAATAATTTAACCCGTTCAAAGTATAATTGAATTTTTAAGTAATGTTAGACTTATACTCAAACCATAAAAATTTCTCTGAAATTTGTTCTAATCTTAATAAAAGCTATTCAACTAAATTGTTTATTAAGGGTTTAAGCGGTTCTTCGCAATCACTTTTTATCTCATCAGTTTTTAAAAAAATTAATAAAAATTTAATTTGTGTTTTGCCTGAGAAAGAAGAAGCTGCTCATTTTTATTCCGATTTATTGAGTGTTTTAGGCGAGCAAAAAGTTCTGTTTTTTCCTTCAACTTATCGCCGAAAATATAATTCGAATAATGTTAGTGTTGCAAATTCTATAATAAGAACGGGAGTTTTAGAAAAACTGTCGCAATCTAAAAGTTCTTTGTTAATTGTTACTCATCCTGAAGCTCTTACCGAAAAAGTCGTTAGCCAACAAGAATTAGCCGACAACACTCTTGTTTTACATAAAAACGAAAAAGTTAGTATTAGTTTTATCGAAGAAGTTTTGTTGAGTTATAATTTCGAACGTAACGACTTTGTTTTTCAACCGGGGCAATATGCTTTAAGGGGTGGCATTATTGATGTTTTTTCGTTTTCGCAGGAATATCCTTATCGAATTGATTTTATTGGCGATGAGGTAAATAAAATTCGTGGTTTTGATGTCGAAAGTCAGGTTAGTTTTAAAGAAGTTGAGAGTATTGCAATAATACCCGATTTACATTCTAAAAATCGGAATGTTATTGAATCTTCATTTTTCGATTTTATTAACGAGAAGCCAAACTTATTTATTAAAGATATTGCAATATACGAAAGTGTTATTAATCAGTTCTTTTCTGAATCTGAAGAATCTGGTAATTTTTTTTCTTATAATGATTTGTATGAAGCGTTTATCAAGTATAATGTTATTGAAACAGGACTAAACAAATTCTTCAATAACTCTGCTGTTTATGAATTTTATACTTTACCACAACCAGCTTTTAATAAAAATTTCGATTTGCTGGGAGATGATTTAATTGACAAAAATAGTAATGGTTACAAGGTTTATATACTTTCCGAAAATCAACAACAAATTGAACGAATAAATGCAATTTTTAGCGATATGGGAATGAGTGATTTGTTTAAAACAATTAATTCCGATATTCACGAAGGTTTTATTGATAATGATTTGTTGATTTGTTATTACACCGAGCATCAAATTTTTGATAAATACCATAAATATAAGCTGCGCGACGATTTCTTAAAAAACGAATCGTTAACATTAAACGAATTTTATAATTTACATCCAGGCGATTATATTGTTCACATTGACCATGGTATAGGTATTTTTGGCGGACTTGAAAAAGTGAATATAAAAGGTAAATGGCAGGAACATATCAGATTGGTTTATAAGGATAAAGATATTTTGTACGTTAATCTGAACTCGCTTCATAAAATTTCAAAATATAAAGCTAAAGGTGGCGAACCACCTAAACTTTATAAGCTTGGCACAGGTGCATGGAACAGGTTAAAACAACAAACAAAATCGAAAATCAAAGATATTGCCCGCGACCTTATTGAGTTGTATGCCAAAAGAGTTCAGGAGAAAGGTTTTGCATTTTTACCCGATTCTTATATGCAAAAGGAATTAGAGGCATCTTTTTTATATGAAGATACACCCGACCAGGAAAAAGCTACTCTTGCAACTAAAAAAGATATGGAATCGCTTGTCCCAATGGATAGACTTATATGCGGCGATGTAGGTTTTGGTAAAACCGAAGTGGCAATTCGGGCTGCATTTAAAGCTGTTGCCGATAGTAAACAAGTTGCTATATTAGTGCCAACTACAATACTTGCACTTCAGCATTTTTACACTTTTACCGAAAGATTGAAAAATTTCCCTTGTAATGTAGAATTTATCAATCGTTTTAAAACCGCAAAAGAGCAAAAGGAAATAATAAATAAAATTAATAATGGGAACATTGATATAATAATAGGCACACATAAATTGTTAAATAAAGAAATTAAATTTAAAGATTTAGGGTTATTAATAATTGACGAAGAACAAAAGTTTGGTGTTGCCGCTAAAGAAAAGTTGCGTTCTATTCGCATTAATGTTGACACACTCACACTTACAGCAACTCCAATTCCCCGCACTCTGCAATTTTCGCTTATGGGTGCACGCGATTTATCAATAATAAATACTCCACCACCAAACCGACAACCAATTGTAACAGAAGTATATACTTTTAATGAAAATATTATCCGCGATGCAATTAATTTTGAGGTTAGCCGAAACGGACAAGTATTTTTTGTTAATAATCATATCCAAAATATTACCGAAATAGAAAAACTTATTCGTAAACTTTGTCCCGATGTTAAAACTGTTGTTTGTCATGGACAAATGAAACCATCAGAATTAGAAGACTTAATAATAAAATTTATAAATGGAAATTTTGATGTTTTAATTTCTACAACTATTATAGAAAATGGTCTCGATATTCCTAATGCAAATACTATTATAATTAACAACGGACATACGTTTGGGTTAAGCGATTTACATCAATTAAGAGGCAGGGTTGGACGTTCAAATCGTAAAGCATTTTGTTATATAATGGCTCCACCGGTTTCTGTTCTTCCACAAGATGCTCGTAGAAGATTAAAGGCAATTGAAGAATTTAGTGAACTTGGCAGCGGATTTAATATTGCATTGCAAGACCTTGATATTAGAGGAGCAGGTAATATGCTTGGTGCCGAACAAAGCGGATTTATTGCCGATATTGGCTTCGAAACATATCAAAAAATATTGCAGGAAGCTATGCTTGAGCTTCGCGAAAGTGAATATGCAAACTTACCCGAAAGAGCAAAAGATAAGCAAGATGAATCTCAAAAACAATATGTAAGCGATTGTGTAGTAGAAACCGACCTCGAACTTTATGTTCCCGAAACTTATGTCGAAAACACAACGGAGCGAATTAAACTTTATCGCGAATTGGATAGTATTGATGATGAAGAAAAACTTTTGAAATTTACAAAAACTCTCGAAGACAGGTTTGGGAAAATTCCAAATGAGATATTTGGTTTATTTGATATATTGCGTTTAAGGTGGAAAGCAAAGCAATTGGGTTTCGAAAAATTAGTGTTAAAACAAAATAAACTTATTTGTTATTTTGTAGCCGATAAAAATTCAATTTTTTATTACTCAAAAATATTTGCAGAAATTCTTCAATATCTGCAAACATCACATAACTCCTCGGGATTAAAAGAAAACAACGAAAAATTATCATTACATTTCGATAAAGTAAATTCGTTAAATAAAGCAAAGCAGATTATTTCTAACCTTTACGATAGCATCTTTTTTGTTGAGGCAAATTGTTAATAACATTCCTAAAAACTAATTTGACGCCATGCTGTCCTGAATCAAGTTCAGGATTGATTCAGCATCTAATTCAAAAAGATTGCGGGTCAAGCCTGCAATGACGAAATACTATTTTTTATCATTCCGAGTGAGCGAGAAATTTATTAATAATAAGCATATTGTAAAATTTTATAAAATTGTTTTTAAAAAACAACTCTCAAATTTCACAGCATTTTTTGGTATAATAAATTTTTTATTTTTTTTATTTTTTTCAAAAATACCATAAGAAGCCGAACCGCTACCAGTCATTGAAGCAAAAATTGCCCCACTTTCGTACAATTTGTTTTTTATTTCTTTTATTTCAGGATAAAATTTATAAACTGTTTCTTCAAAATCGTTTGTAATGAATTTTCTCCAATTTGTTATTGGTTCACTTTTTATAATATTTTTTAGATTGTTTTTCTTATTTTGAGGTTTAGAGTTTTTATAAGCCCATGCTGTGTTTACATGAATTTGCGGGTGTATAACAATTAATTTGTAATTTGTTAAATCTAAATTAATTGATTCTAAAATTTCGCCTTTTGAAGTAGCAATACATGGTTTATTATCAATAAAAAATGGGCAATCGCTACCTAAATCTGATGCAATATTTTTTAATTCAGAATTAGTAATTGAAAGTTTAAAATAATTATTAAGAGCTTTTAAAAGAAATGCTGCATCTGCCGAACTGCCACCAAGTCCTGCACCCGAAGGAATTGCTTTGTGCAAGTGAAATGATAAAGCTGGCAATTTATATTTTGCTTTTAAAATGTTATAAGCTTTTGTACAAATATTATTTTCAGCATCAATATCTAATTTATAGCCGGAAATTGTGAATTTAAAAATTTTTGTTGGAATAAATTCTAACGAATCTTTTAAATTAATGGGTAACATTATGGTTTCAATGTTATGATAGCCATCGGTTCTTTTGTTTAATATATTTAAACCAATATTTATTTTTGCATTAGGAAATAACAACATACATTATTTAAATTTACGATTTACGATTTACGATTTAGGATTTAAGATAGTTGCTTGCTCACAGTTCATTGTTCTATGTTCACTGTTCACTGCCCACTGCTGACTTCCGACTGCTGACTGCCGACTGTGGACTGCCGACTGTTTTATTGCATTTCTATCTATTTCTACTAATTTCTGTTTTTTATTTCAATGTTTTCGTTCATTGTACTTTGTACTTAATACTTTGTACTTAATACCTTTTTCATTGTTTATTGTTTTTAATTTTTAAAGTTTCTTTTCCGAAATAAATTCCTGATAAAATAATATCATCAATTTGTGGATTTTTTCCACGCCAATCTAAAATCGTATTATTTAAAATTAATTTTTGCTCTTGCATTGACAAACCATTAATTTTTAAAAGTAATTCTTTTAACTGTTTATATTTGAATTTTTTACCTTTTGGCCCACCAAACTGGTCGGCATAACCATCAGAAAACATGTAAATGGAGTCTCCATTATTTATTTTAACTGTTTGACTATTAAATGGTTGCTGTTTAATGTGAACTCCAATTGGCATATTGTCTCCTTTTAGCTCCTCTAAACCTAACAACAAGGGGGCATGCCCTCTTGTTTCAAAACCTGTTAGGTTTTCTACCTCTTTTAGGTTTTGCCCACCCCTCACAATATAAATTGGATTATTTGCACCTGCAAATTCAATTTCCTGTTTCTCATTATCGAAAATAATTAAGCTAATATCCATTCCATCTTTTGCTTCGCCTTCTTTACCAGTTTGTCTTAGTGAAAGTATTACATTTTCGCGAAGTTGGTTTAGCATATTGTTAGCACTAATAGAATCGTTAATACCAATTATTTCATCTAAAAATGCAATCCCCAACATGCTCATAAATGCTCCCGGAACGCCGTGACCTGTACAGTCGGCAATTGCAAAGTAAGTTTTGTTATTTCGATACGAAATCCAGTAAAAATCGCCACTAACAATATCTCGTGGCTTATATAATAAAAATGATTCAGGGAAATGTTTTGTGATTTCTTCTTTAGTTGGTAAAACTGCTTCCTGAATGTTTTTTGCATAGTTAATACTATCGGTAATATCTTTATTTTTTTGCTCAACAATTTCTTTTTGTTTTACAACTTCTATAGTTCTTTCTTTTACAGTTTTTTCGAGTCGGAATTTATCACGTCGAAGTGATGCTTCTCTATATTTTATGTAAATAAAAATTAATATTAAAATAATAATTACAAACGAAACAATTGCATACCATGTTAAATACCAAGGTGGACTAATTTCAAATGAAAAAGTAGTAGGAACTTCGTTCCATATTCCATCATTATTGCAAGCTTTTATTTTAAAAGTGTATTTACCGGGAGGCAGGGTTGGGAAGTCAAATTCGCTTTTCGGCATAGGTGGCGACCAATTATCGTCAACACCTTGCATCATGTATTTATAACGTACCTTTTCAGGTGCATTTAAACTATTAGCTGAATATTGAAAAGTTATGTGATTTATGTTATATGGTAAAACCAAATCAATTGGTAAACCAGTAATTGTATCTGTTCCTGAACTATATTGTGACCAATCAAATTCCTGAAAATTATATAAAATATTTGTGATATAAGTGATTGGTTTAACAGTATTTATTTTATCTAATTCGGGATTATACATAGTGATTCCATCAACTGTACCAAACCAAATTCTTCCTAAACTATCAATATAATTTGCATTTCTGTTGCATTCTAAACCTAAAAAACCTTCGTATTTACCATAATGTCTAACTTCTATTTTTTTTGTTGAATAAAAAGTTTTAAGATTTAATTTATCTAAACCTTGGTTTGTGCCAATAAAAAGATAATTACTTGTTTTGTCAATTGTTAATGAATAAATATTATCAGATATTAATCCTTTTGATTTATCAATTTTTTTAACTTCTTTGTTATTATAATAGTAAATACCTTCTTTAGTAGCTACCCAGTAATTATTATGATTGTCTTGTGTTACAGAGTTTATTTGCTCTTCTGCTAAAGCTTTATTGTTTTTTATTTGTGTTAATTTTTTACCATTATAATAATAAAGCCCTTGTTGAGTACTAAACCATGTGTGTTTATTGTTGTCATGCAAAATATGATAAACGGAAATATTGTTAAGTTTTTGTAATTCGGAGTTATTATCAATTATTGAAGTGTCAGAAAAAACATTTACACCAGATAATGTTCCGCACCATATATTTCCATAAATATCTTTAGTTAAGCAATTTATACACTTATTTGTTAATTTATTATTAATTACACAATTATATTTCTTATCATTTGCATCATTTGTAATATGTATAAAACTACTGTCAATAGTATTAAAAATACTTATTCCAGTAATTGTTCCAAACCAAGTTCTGTTTTTATTGTCGTTTACTATTGATAAAACCGTATTACTTATTAAATTCTTTTTAATTATTTCAGGTGTTATTTTTTTTTCAATCATTTCTATTGCCTTAAATGATGTAAAGTTGAAAAACCTCAGATTTGCATTTTTTTCTCTGAAATAATAAGCTCCCCCTTTAGCACAACCAACCCAAAATTCAAAAGAATTAAATCCTTTTTCAATAGCGTAAACATTATTATTTAAATTCTGTTGCTCGTTATAATTAATAAATGGTGAAAGAGGAATTTGAATTAATCCGGTTTCAGTACCAACCCAAATATTATTTTCTTTATCAACTAAAATTACTCTATATTGAAAACCATTAGTAACATATAGAAGATTAAGTGCCTTATAATTATTTTTAATGTTAACAATTCGTCCAGAATAATTTGTGAAAAGAAGTTCTCCTGAAGATGATTTGCAAGAAGAAGTATAACTTGTAGGGTTGGGTAAACAATTAACGCTATCGTTTATAAGATTAAGTCCTTTTGATGTTCCAATTAAAATATTATTGTTTAAATCTTGATTAATTGTAAACACCCAATTATCTGATAATTTATTAATTGTTGAATATTGCTTAATTATTTTACCAGATACTTTAAAAGCACCTTGAGTTTTAGTGCCAAACCACATATTGTTTTTACTATCTTCAAAAATTGTGAAAATATTTTGTTTATCTAAATTTGATGATGTTGTATATATTTCAAATTTGTTTTTATTTAAAAAAGCTAATCCTTTACCAGTTCCTGCCCAAATTTTTCCTGCATGGTCTTCAAAAACTTTCCAAACTGTATTATCAGGTAACCCATTATCAATTGTGTAATTTGTTATTTTTTTGCCTTCAATTTTTGAAACTCCTTTATCTGTGCCAATCCACATTGTGCCTTTTCTATCCTGAATAATTGAATAAACGCTTTTTCCAACTAATCCATTCTCTTTTGAAATGTTTTTAAAACTAACTCCATTATAAATATTTATTCCGCCTCCAATTGTTCCAATCCATAAGTCACCTTTTTTGTCTTGAAATAAAGAAAAAATGCTTGAAGTTGATAGTCCATGCTCTACCGTGTAAAGCCGATAATAAAAATTGTGAAATTTTGGGTTCTGCGCTTTTAGTTTAGTTGTGAAAAATACAAAAAATGGAATAAAAAATAATATTGAAAACTTTAACTTCATACATTAAAATAATGGTTTAAAAGTATAAAATATTATTTAATTAAAATAAAAAAGGGAGTTAAAAACTCCCTTAATCTTATTTTAATACCACAAATACCTGTAATCTTTAACGTCGGCAACTTTCTTCATTGCTTCAAAAGCTTGGTAATCAACCCGTGATTGTATTTCGTTTGAGAGTTGCATTTTAGATATATTATTATCTATTGGTTGTGGTGATTTTGTTTTATTTGTAACAGTTATTAAGAATACTCCATTATTCCCTTTTAATGGAGGCGAAAGTTTGCCTTTTTCGTAACAAGTAGATGCTGCTATTACATTTGGTTCAATTCCCATACCTGGAAGTGAGAATGAATTAAAATTAATACTTGTTGCATCTTGTGCAGTAATATTTAATTTTTGTGCTAAAGCGTCTATTGAACTAGCTGAAGAAGTTTTTTTAAATTCAGAAATAAATTTTTCGGCTTTTTTATCTTTACGAACTAACGAAGTTATCTGGTCTTTTATTTGTTCTTTTTCGGCAATGCCTTTTAAGCGAATTTCAGATAAATACGCAACTACAAATTTATCGGTAAATTCAAATGGTTGAGAAATTTCACCTTTTTTAGTTTCTTCTTTGTAAGCCCAGCGTATAATTTCACGAGGCGATTCTAACCCTGCTATATTACGGTCGTTGGGACGAATATTGTTTGCTATTCGTTTATTCATACCTTCTTTAGTAATAGCAGCGTCAAATTTGTCTTTTGTTGAGTTAACTCCTGCAAATTGGTAAACTTTAGTTTTAACCCCTTGGTATGTTTCAGAACTTGGTTCAATTTTCCAATCAATATATGCAACTTCAGCTTTATTGCTTGCTTCACTTTTATCGGTTACTTTAATAATATGATAACCAAACTGAGTTTCAGCAACAACAACATCACCTTTTTTAGCATCAAAAGCAGCTTTTTCGAATGGTTTAACCATCATTCCTAATTTAAACCATTTTAAATCGCCCCCTTGTGTTGCCGAACCTTTATCATCGGAATATTGCATTGCAAGAAAAGCAAAATCGCCGCCTTGAGCTATTGCTAATTTTAAACTATCGGAAATTAATTTAGCTTGTTCTTTTGTTCTTTTTTCGCCAGGTGCAATTAAAATATGACTTGCAGCTACAGAATCGGATAAGCTTTTAAATGACATAATTTTTGCCATTCTATAAAGTCCATTTTCGATATAAGGTCCAAACACAATACCTGGTTTTGCAGCAAAAAACAAACTATCGTAAGGAGGAGTGATTGAACTTTTTGAGAAAAATTGTTCTGAATAAGGTGTATCAGAACTGTGGTTAACAAATTCTGCGATATCACTAGTTGTATCAAATTCGGCTTTAATTTTATTTAATTTTGTTTTAATGCTTTCAATATCTGATGGTGAAGGTATAACATCAAATACAACATACTCTATATCTCTTGATGCCTCTTGTTCAAATAAATATTTGTGTTCGTTGTAATATTTTTCTATTTCATCATCTTTTACTGTAATTGTAGAATCACCAATATCACTATATTTTTTGAGAGCATAACGAATATCGTACATATTTGTTCCATCTTCGGCATATTTATTTGATTCAGCTTTTGTTACATACATTCCTTTTTTAACAAGAATATAATATTTACTTAATAATCTTGAATGTTGTAATTGTTTTTCGAATGCAACCCAACTTAATCGTGCTGCTCCGGTAGGGTCTTTATCCATATTTGCAATAAATTGCTTTACTAAATTGGGATCAAATTGCCCTGTTGCTTTATCTTTAAAAATAGGTATCTGCAAAATTTGAGGGTCTATATTATTACCAACTACCATATCTTGTAGCTCGTTATTTTCTACTACTATACCATCATCCTGAAGATTGTTAGCAACAACATAATCAGTTACAATTTCTTCCCATGCCTGGTCGCGAATGCTTTGTATAGTTTCTTCATCAGGAGTAGTTTCTTTACCTGTATTTCTTTTATAATTTTCGGTAAGTTCGGTTACTCTTTCTTCAAAAACAGTAACAGGAATTCCTTCACCGGCAATTTCAGCGACATCTGTTTTTTGGCTCGAACCAAAAAAATTATTGTTAGTAATTAAATCACTCATAATAAAAGCAAGCAGCGAGACTCCAATTGCAATTGAAACTAACAAACCTGCACGATTCCTTATTGTTTGTAATGTAGCCATTATGATATTAAGTTATTATGTTATTAAGTTATTAAGTTATTAGTTACATCTTTAATAAATTATTTTCTTAATAACTTATTTTTTATTAAAATAATTTTCTGTTTTTTTAGGGTGCAAATATATTAAAAAAATAAATTTAATTAGTTTGTTTACAAGTTTATGTTGATAAATTTTTTAAGTAGTTTAAAATAAACAAATTAATTTGTAATTTTTAATTGAATTAACTCAATTCGGGTATTAGTTGCTTTTAAAATTTTTATCGAAAAATTTCCAATGGAAATAATTTCATTTAAACTTGGAATGTTTTGGTGCTTATAAAGTATAAACCCTGCAATTGTTTCATATTCGATATTTGAAGGAATGTTGATTTCGTACTTCTCATTAATGTAGTCAATTTCGAGGCGTCCCGAAAAAATAAATTCATTTTCGCTGATTTGTTTATCTTCAAAATCATCAGTATCGTGTTCGTCTTCAATTTCGCCAAATATTTCTTCCATAATATCTTCAATAGTAACCATTCCTGAGGTTCCGCCAAACTCATCAACAACAACGGCAACACTTCTTTTCTGTTGAAAAAACGATTTTAAAAGTTTATTTGCAGGCATTGTTTCGGGTACTATTAATACCTCGTGAATAATATCGTGTATGTTTTTAGGTTTCGTAAATAATTCAGATGAGTGAGTGTAACCAATAATTGTGTCAATATTGTTATTGTAAATTAATATTTTTGAATACCCAGTTTCAATAAATTTTTCTTTTAAGTTTTCAATAGTGTCATTTTGTTCAATAGCAGCAATTTCGGTACGTGGAACAATACATTCACGTAATTTAATTTTGCTGAAATCGAGAGCATTTTGAAAAATTTTTAATTCATATTCTTCATCTTCTGAGGTTGATTTATTTAATTGATATTCATTTAGGTAATTATCAATATCAACTTTTCCAAAAACAATTAAGTTACTTTTTTGAGTTTCTGCCTTAAAAATATTTTTTAAGAAAAAATTAGAGATATAAATTGCAACCCACGAAACAGGATAAAAAACATAATAAAAAATAGATACAGGGACTGAAAAAATATTCAAAAACAGATTTGCATTTAATCGAAAAATAGTTTTGGGGATATACTCTCCAATTATAAGAATAATTAATGTTGATATTATTGTTTGAGTTAATAAAATACCTGATTCTGAACTAATATATTTTGATATTGGATACTCTAAAATACCAGCCATAAAAATGCCGTATATTACAAGAGCAATATTATTGCCTACAAGCATAGTAGCAATATACTTCTTAGGGTTACTTATAAAAATGGAAATGATATTAGAAAAACGAAATTTTTGCTTTTTTTCGAGCTCAATTTGTAAACGGTTTGATGATAGAAATGCAATTTCCATTCCCGAAAAAAATGCTGAAAAAATCAGAGTGATAAAAATCATGTAACTACTTAACATTTTGAAAAAAATCTAAAATTATTTATTGTTCTTTACGAAATACGAATTGTACGAATTTACGAATAAAATATTGTTTATTGTTCATTGCTTGCGAAAATGCTGATAAATGTCCCTCCTGAGCGGGAAAACAACGAACATAGAACTTTGTTAAACTTATTATTGAACTTCTCACTTCTTATTGTTTTCTAAAAATTTACGCATTGCCCTGCGTAACATATACATAAAGCAAGCAATAGCCGCAATAATATAAAAAATATAACTCTGATTGAATCCAATATAAATAACTTTATATGAGCCAATTATTACTGCAACGATTGCTAATATAAGCCAAACATATTCTAATATTAATTTTCCTTTTTTTAACATTGCACTTTTAATTTCCAAATAACAAATTTCAAAATTAAGAACATTGAACTTTTTTGAACAATGAACTTTTTTTATTCATCTTTTACATTTACAGTTCCGCTAGTATTTTTTAATTTCCACTTCGAGAAATTTTCATCGGCTTCAAAACCGTTTTTTCCAAACAGTATTCCATCATCGGTTGTAACTTTACAAAACTTATCTGAATAAATAATATGCTTATTTTCGTCCCAATATAGTAATTCTGTATTTAGCATTTCACCTTTTAAATTTTGTGCAATAACATTTGTTTTTGCAACCCACATTTTTTTGTTTTCAAAGTGCTTGGCATAATCGGCAGTAATACTAGATTCTACAATTGGATAGTTTATAAAAGTTTCTACTTTAAAACCTTTATTAAATTCTAAATATGGGTCATCATTATTTTTATAATATGAAGATTCTTTTGCATAACCTTTTAAAACAATTTCACCTGAATCAGTTCTAACAATTTCAACTTCTTTGGCATAAATTACAGGTTTGTTAGAAAGATTTACAATTGCATTTACTGTTTCTAAATTATTTGTGCACGAATAAAATAAAGCTATTCCAAAAAAAAGAATGGCTTTAAAAAATTTGCTAAAATCAGTATATTGTTCAAATCTAAAATCGTTTATTGCCATACCTTGGTTAATACATTGTTATACTGTTGTTAATCGTTACCTTTCATTATTCTTAATACTTTGTACATAGTTTAATGTTCATTGTTAAATTGTTTCATTATTCTCATCCCCTACCCACTTCAAAAAGGGGGACATATAATCATTTAGCAATTTAGCAATTTTATTGTTTATTGTTCGTGAAAATGTTAATAGAAGTATATGTAACAAAGAACAACGAACATAGAACTTTTTTTAAACTTTTTATAGGACTTTTCACTTCAAATTAAGCTTTGCTTTTATTTTAATTGTTTCGTTTATCCAACATGATATTGTATATGATTGTCCTTCCTGCATTTTGTTGAAGAAAATGTCTTCTTTTGATGGAAAATAACTCGAATACGAAGCTATATATTTACCTGCTTCTTCGCTACAACTTGGGTCAACATTACGGGCTTGCGTATATTTATCAACAGCAGCTATATAAGTCATAGATTGAAAGAAAGCATTTTCGCCACAATCTTTTACGCTTTGTGCATATAAGGTTCCGATTAAAATATAAGGTTTTCCCCAATTCTTTTTATTTTCAAGAGCTTTATAAGCGTAATTGCGGGCGTTAACAAGCTGGCTTAATTTTGTTCCGGCTACCACAGCCATTTCGTAATAATATTGGGCTTTTTGTTCGTTATCTTTTTCTAAATCAGTTGCTTGTTGATAGTATGTTATTGCTTTAGAATAGTTTCCACTTTTTACAAAATAACGTGCAAGCGAAACTGCCGATAAAGGTGATAGTTCTAATTTATATAATTGTTCAGATGCTTCTGCATAAACTTTTGTATCGGTACATTCCTGTTTGCCAAGTATTTTTACAATTGTTTTTAAAGAAGGAATATCATTTTTGTTTGCATCAAATTTCTTTTGAAAAATTGCAACAACTTTATCACAAGTTGCAACTCCGCTTCCAACAAATGTTATGTCTAAATTATCCTGTACTTTTTGGAGTTTGTTTGTTAAAATACTATCAGTAGAATTAGATAATTGATTAGAAATAATTTCGATAGTTTTATTGTAGTATTCTAATAATTGTCCGTCGGTAACTGTTTTCTCTTTTTGCAAATCAGTTGCAATTTGAAAAAAAGTGGAAATAATTGCAGTGTCAGAATTGTTTCCTTCTAAATCTATTGATTTAAGCATCATTTGTAATGCTTCGAATTTCTTTTTTGGATATAATTTAATAAAATCAATAGATTTTCTGCCTAAATTTTTCCCTTCTTCACCAAAATATTTAATTCTTTGGTCGTATATCATTAATAATGTATCTCCATATTTTAATTTTAATGAAGCGTCGGTTGTTTTATTAATTTTCTTCCAAACAATTTCAGTCCCATGAATATAAATGTTTTTACTCGATTTAGGACATCCTCTAAAAACATTACTCCAGGGAAGGTATGCTTCATTAAAATTTTTTTGTTTGTATAACTCAATATAAAGGGATAGATTTATTTTACAATTTTCGGGATTAGCCCCATATATTGTATCTCCGGAAGTACGATTTGTTTCGGTTACTTGTGATAAAGTGCAAAATGGGTAAAAGCTTCCTAAAAACAAAGCAACCACTAACAGCAAGTGTTTCAGAATTGTTTTCATCTGTTTATATTTTTTAGTTTACTGATACTCAATTTATTATATTTTTCAGATTGATGTAGATTGAAGAAGATTGATAGGATTGATGAAGACGTTCTTCAATCTTGTCTTCTCAATCTATTCAATCTTGTTTTTTCAATCCTTTCAATCTTTCTTTTCAATCTTATTTTCTCAATCTTATCCCTTAACCTCAACCTTAAATATAATCATTCCCTTGTGTGTCTTTATTTAGTCGTGGATGTTTCATGCTTTGATTCTAATTAAATTTTCGTTTAATAAACCAAATATCGTACAAACTAAGGTTTAAAGATATTTGAACATATTTTTCTTTAATAAGGTCATTTTTTACAGTTCCTCTTTGTCCTATTTCAACTGCTATATTTATCATTGGTGGCAATTTTTTTCTTAAACCCGAAACTTCGCTTTTATCTGGTTTACGAATTGGCAATCCTAACCCAAAACTTACACCATAATCGTTAATTTTTTGATTACGAATATTTAAGTATGTTTTTGTGTAATGCCCGCCAATTCTATAATTTATCATTTTATAATATTTGTTTTGCCTGTTTGGTTCGGGAATAAATTGTAAACCAGCAGCAATTGATTGGCTGTTAACTAAAGAGTCGTTATTTCCAAAGAAACGTGCAGTTGACCATTGTTGCCATTTGTAATCTATTGCAAATGTTAATTTTTCGCGATTTATAAATGCAAAACCAGCACCTATATTCATAGGAAAACGTATATTTCCTTTTTCGTTAATCTGATTTTCGATTGTGTCAATTGTAACTGAACCACCTATGTTTAAATATTTTGTAACAAGTGAAGTGTTATGGGCATTTACATCATTTTGATTATCGAAAGTAAAACCTGTAATTATTGTATATTTATTAATTTTATCAAGTTTGTTTATTTCTATTCTGTTATAAGTATATTGCAATCCGAATTTAAAAGCAAAATCATTAACAATAGTTTTGTTTGAAGTGTACATATCAAATAAATGTGCTTCATCGGGAAAAACAGATGCTGTATGTCTTTCGAGTGCTCCAAACAAAAATGATGAATTTATACCAAACGATAAAACTTTTGTATTGTAATATATTGTGTTTATTCCGGATGTTTCTTTAATTAATGTATCGCCTAAAGTAAATATTTTAAATGCGTTTCCAATAATAAATTGATTAATACCTCCGGTACCTTTATATGTGTTTTGTAAATTAAATGTATCTATTGGAATTGACTCTGAGATATTGTAACCTACATTACTATAAGGAACTAATCCAATACTGCTAAACCATCTTTTTGTAACAGGAAAGCCCAAAGCAAAATGATTAATATTGGTGTTATTATCTTTACTTGACTGTGTGTTAGTAATATAATTAATATTTTTATTGGTTAATGAAATATCGAACACAAAAGATAAGGAATCGAATGCAGTATAAGATGCAGGGTTATTGAAATTTACAGAGTGATTGGTACGTTGTGCAATTGCAGTTCCGCCCATAGCAACTCCGGGTTGAAAAGAAATTAACGTTACATCTCCCACACCAAATCTTGAATATGGCGAACTTGTAAAACTTTGTGCCCCTGCTTGTAAACTCAATATAGAGCAAAGAAAAAAAACTATTTTATATTTGTAATTATTCAGCATTATAAAAAAAATGTTTATTGTTCTATGTTCATTGTTCTTTACGAAATACGAATTTTACGAATTTACGAATAAAATATTGTTTCATTGTTATTTAACAATTTAACAATGAAGCAATTTAGCAATTTAACAATCCGATAGCTATCGGGTTCATCGTTTATTGTTCTATGTTCATTGTTTTTGCTACTTATTTCTTACTTTTTTATTAAATTCAATTATATTATTTAAACCTATTGCAACAAGATTTGGTTGTGCAAAGATGGTTTTTTTTATGTTTTTTACAAAAAAATTAATATCACCTCCTGTAACAACAGTATTTAAACAAGAAAATTGTTTTGTTAATTTCTTTATATAACCTTCTGTTTCATAAATAATTCCTAATTGTATTCCAGCATGTATCGAAACTTTTGTGTCTTTAGCGGGATATTCATAATTTTCGTTAAATTCTAATTCGGGAAGTTTATTAGTAAAATACGAAAGTGCTTTATATCTCGTTAAAACACCAGGCGAAATAGAGCCACCTATAAACTCGCCTTTATTATTTATAATATCATAAGTAATTGCGGTACCAGCATCAATAATCAAACAATTTTTTTTAGGATAAATTGCAAAAGTTCCAATGGCAGCAGCTAATCTGTCCAATCCTAATGTTTCGGGAGTTAAATATAAGTTTTTAACAGGTATTTTAGTTTTATGCGAAAAAATAATAAAATTTACAGCAGATTTTTTTAAATTTAAAATATAATCAGGAATGAAATTGTTTACGCTGCATACAATTATAGAATTAATTGTGTGATTATTTATTTCATCTATCAACTTAATAGTAAAATCTATATTGTTGGAGTTTGATATTATGTTAATAATCTGATTGTTTTCAAATATAGTAACTTTTGTTTTAGAATTTCCAATATCAATTGTAAGGTTCATGTTTTTATTAAAAAATTAAAAATTTAATTAAAAATAGTTTACATGATTTTATTTTAGTTTAAATTTGCCTCTTTATTAGAACTAATGCAAAAAATAAAATATGCTACGAATTGCACTAATTTTCATTAATTAATTTCGTGAAATTATGACGTTTTATAGTATAGTGGCAAAAATAAAATCTGCATAAATCCGAAAGTAATATTATTAATTTAATTTGGGAGTAAAAGTAAGTATTTTTCTGAATAATAATAAACGCAGATGAAGTGTAAGAAAATAATAATAGTTGAAGACGATAAAATGCTTCTAACTGTATTTTCGTTATTTGTAAAAGAATTGGGGCACGAAGTTATAGGAGCATATACGAATGCAGAGAAAGCAATAGAACAATGTAACATTACTCGTCCCGATGTAGTTTTAATGGATATTAATTTACCAGGAAGTATTGATGGAATTACAGCTGCCGATAAAATTTATTACGAATTTGACGTTCCAATTATTTATATTTCGAGCTATACTGATGAAACTACTGTTACTAGAGCAATAAAATCATCTACTTATGGATATTTAGTAAAACCAATTGATAAAATTTCGCTCGGAATAACAATTGATTTGGTTTATTCAAAACATAAGAACGACCATCAATCACGAATTGGCGAAATAATAATTGACCACATAAATGATGCGATTTTAACTGTTTCACTAAACGGAAAGATAACATTTTGCAATAAAGGTTCCGAAAAAGTTTTTGGAATTGACAAATCACAAATAACAGGAAACTTGTTTACCTCACTTTTTACTCCTAACAGTATTGATTATATTCAGGAAAATGTAATTGAGAAAACACTCTCGGATGGTGAATTTGAAACCGAACTTATTATTAAATCCCATTCAAACGTAAATAAATATGTTTATATTTCTCTTTCAGTATTAAACGACGAAATAGATGAAGTTTTTGGTTTAATTTGTTATTGCAAGGATATTACAAATAAAAGAGAAATTGAAGAATATTCGAAAATAAATTTTGCGAATTTAAAAGCTATATTTAATGGTGCTACTGAAGCCATATATATAGTTAACAGAGATTTTATTCTTCTCGATCAAAATAAACTAGCATTTCAATATCAGCAAAAATTATTTAAAACAAATTACAAAACAGGTGATTCTATTTACAGTGTTTTAAATTTCTTATCGCATGATGATTTAAAAAGTTTAATTAATACAACGTTAGAAGGAGTTTCCCACGTTCTTGAACGTGTTATAATAATAAATAATGTAGAAAGATATTTCAAAATAACAATTTACCCAATCATTTATGATGAAAATTGCAAAATTGAAAGATTTTGTATTTCATTGTTAGATATAACTGAAAATAAAAGAATTGAAAAAGACCTTGATGAAACTAAAAATGAATTAAAGCCACTTTTCGATAGCAGCATTCAACGGTTTTATTTGAGCGACCTAAATTTAAAGATGGTTGCATTTAACAAAGCTGCCCGTGATGTTATAATGAGAGAATTTAACAGACAAATAAAAAGAGGTGATAACGTACTTGATTTTGTTCCTACTGATGAGCGTCAAAAACATTTTATAGAAATGTTTGAAGAAGCTAAAAAAGGACATAGTATTGTTTACAAAGAAAAAATATCAATTCGCGAAACTGATGTATGGAACGAAACTCATCTTGACCCGGTAATGAATGAAAAAGGTGAAATATATAGAATATTAATCTGGACTTTAGATGTTACTGAAAGAGAGAGAAATTTGAATGACCTTCGTGAAACTCAGGAACGATATGCACTTGTTGCAAAAGGAGGCAACGATGGGATTTGGGACTGGAATATGCTTACCGAAACTGTTTATTTATCACCACGTTGGAAAGCATTGCTTGGTTACGAAGATTACGAATTAAAAAATGAGTTTGGAGTCCGCGATGGTTTTATCCATCCTGATGATTTAGAAAAGAGTAAGAAAAATTTAGAAGATTTTATTACAGGAAAAATTCCTTTTTACGAAAATGAAATTCGATTGAAACACAAAAACGGAACTTATGTTTGGGTATTAGAAAGAGGTGTTTTGCTAAATGACGATAACGAAAAACCTATACGATTAGCTGGTTCAATAACAGATATATCGCGTCAAAAAAATATTGAAAACGAAATTAGGGAAACAAATAAAATGCTTTTAGAAGAACGAGAGATGTTTATTCGGGGAAGCGTTGTTATTGCAAGAATTAAGGCTACTGACTCAAAAAATATTGTTTATATTTCTGAAAACGTTAAAGAGGTTTTAGGTTACGATGTGAAAGAATTTTATTGTGGTAACATTACTTACGATGCTATTATTCACTCCGAAGATAAAATTTATCACGTTGCCGAACGAAATGAAGCTTTAAATAGAAATGCTTCACACATTGAATTTTCGCCTTACCGCATGATAAGAAAAGACGGGACTTTTCTTTGGGTTAAAGATTTTGCAACAATAATCAGAGATGTACAAAATAACATTACAGAAATTTTAGGTTATTTTATTGACATCACTGAACAAAAAAAATCTGAAGAAATTCTTCTCGAAAGCCAGAAAAAATATTTTTCGATGTTTAAAGATGCCAGCGACGCAATGGTTATTGTTGATAATAATGATGTAATATACGATTGCAACGAAAAGCTAGAAAGTTTGTTCGGTTATAACCGTAATGAATTAGTAAATAATAATGTTCTAAAACTTATGCCCAAAACTCAACCAAGTGGGCAATTATCAATTGAAAAACGAAAAAGTAAAATAGAAGAAGCTTATAAAGGAAAAGTTAGTACATATTATTGGAAATATAAAAGGAAAGATGAAACATTGTTCGATGCCGAAGTTAGTCTTACTACTGTAACATTGCAAAATAAAAAATATTTACATGCAAGTATCAGAGATATAACAGAACGTAAAACAATTGAACGAAATTTAAGGGTTACCGAGCAAAAAAATAAAGCTTTATTAGAAGCAATACCCGATTTACTTTTTATTATTGATAAAAATGGTGTTTATAAATATTTTAAACCCGATATCTACCACGAGTTAGAGGTTCCTGCAGAATTTGTTGTTGGAAAAACATTAGATTTCTTTTTTAAAAACGAAATGTTAGAAAAAGTTCGTAATTGTATTAATATTGCTTTATCAAAAGGCGAGGTTCAAATGGTCGAATATGAGTTAGATTCGCCAAAAGGTATGCGAACTTTTGAGGCAAGAATAAGTAAAATTGATGATGAAAATATTTTAATGCTTGTTCGCGATAAAATACAAAGCAACCATCACAAATAAATCTTAACACTTCAAAAACTCTTACTTGGCTAATACCGGACCGTTAATAAATATGTTAATATATTATAACAAATGGCAACTATTACACATAAACCATTTTTGATAATTTTTCTAAACATTTTGCATCAATATCATCAAAATTATTAAAGTTTTTGCTGTCTATATCTAAAACACCTGAAATCATGCCGTTTCTGAAATAAATTGGAGTAACAATCTCTGAATTTGTTCGTGAGTCGCAAGCAATATGTCCTTCAAATTTATGAACATCGGGAACAATAATAGTTTTATTTTGGTTAAAACTTGCCCAGCAAACTCCTGTGGCATTTTTTAGTTTTTGGCAGGCAAGAGGTCCCTGATAGGGACCAACAACTAATTCGTGCTGAAGTTTAAGATAAAAACCTGTCCACGAAACTTCTTCTAATTTGTTATACAAAAGTGCAGCAATAGTTGCCATGCGTGAAAACGGAAATTCTGTAACTTTTAAAAGTTCATCAAGTTGTTCAATTATGTGTGAATATCTTTTTTCTTTGTCCATTGTAAAATTATTTTCGTATTTTTGATTTACAAATTTAAATAATAATAACCATGAAAAAAATTATTTTGTTATTTGTTAGCTTTATTCCTGTATTAATTTTTGCTCAGGCAGTAAAAAAAGGAAATGTTGAAATTACCGCCGGTACTGGCTTTGGAATATATGGAGCATCCGATAATGAATCGAATAATGACACCTCCCAAAGTAATAGTACAGCCGTAGCTGCATTGCTCGATGTTTCGTTAAAATATTCAATTACCAATAAATTATGTTTAGGTTTTATATTAGAGAGAAATGGTTTTGCTCACGATTCATCAAACAAAGCACATTCTGTAAATGTCGGGCTCAATGCTCAATATTTATTTGTAAACAAGGAAAAAAACGTAATTTATTTCGACTTTTTAGGCGGATATTCCAATTTTAAATATATTGATAATGGAAGTAAAAATTGGGTAACAAGTAACGGATTAACTATACAACCTGGAATTGGCTTTAAACACTATTTCGGTAAAACTTTAGGTTTTTATTTACAAAGCAATTATGCATTTTATAGTTATAAAAAAATAGTTGCTGATAATGGTGAAATTTTAAAAACCAGTAAATCTGAAGATTATAATTTACGATTATCAGGTTTAAATGTAAAAATTGGATTGATGTTTAAATTTTAAGCTGCTTTATTATCTAAAATTTCTTTTATAACTGCTTTATATTCGCCAGTAAATGATGAATTTAACCAGACTCTTAATTCAACTTTTTCGTTCTCGGTTAACCAATTAATTGATTTTTGTAATTCTTTACTGAAAAGTAGCATATCAAAACTTACTTTTTGCAATATTGTTTTTACATATTCTAACATAGTTTTAATGTTTAATGCAAATAAACAATCAAAATTCCTGTAAATTGTATTTTAATCAATTTTGTTTTCAACAATAATATTAACCAAATTGGCTATTTATCTCTATATCTGATAAGAAGCAATTAGTTAAAATTTCTAAAAAATACGAACTGACAAATTTTCATTTTTGGTAATTAAAAATTTTTTTTTATAATTAAAACAAAAAAATGTTAGATTTGTAATTAATTTTATAGGTTAACCAATAAAATTATTATTGTGTATTTTGTTAAACATTTAAAACTAATTAAAAAATGAAAAAAATATTTTTTTTAGGATTGGCATTTGTTGCCTTTATCTCTGACATTTCGGCACAGGAATTTAAAGTTATTACTACTGTAGAATCTATTGTTCCTATGGGTATTGGACGTTCAAGAATGATAGATAATAAACAGCCCATGGACTATAAAAAATTTACTACAGAAAGAACTGATGGTAAAGATTCTGATCAGGGCAAAGTTGACCGCACAGACGCAAAAATTGATAACATGGAAGAAACTAAATTATTGAACTTTTATAGTGGAGTAGGAATTAATTTTCAGAACATTGCTTCGAATGATGCGATAATTGGTTCTAAACTTAACGAAATGGCTAAAGAAGGATGGGAACTCATGTTTGTTACCAGTGGCGTTGAAAGTGATTCCGGAAAAGATGACGGAAAGGGAATATTTATTACTCGTTATGTGTTTAGAAAAAAATAAATTATCGGGACTTCTAAAATCCGATAGCTATACTATGTTCAGGCATAATTTTAGTTTTTTTGAAAAGCTCCAAATATTAAGCTCCAAAAACCAAGCCCCCAAGAATACTTGGAATTTAGAACTTGGAACTTATAATATGTAAATTAATCCCGACTTCAGTATATCTAACTTTAGAATCCCTTTTATAGCATTAAACAATATTATTAAGATATACATATTACTTTGAAAATATTTATATTATTTTTTTGTATCTTATTTTGTCATTTGTTAATTATTTTTTCATGCAAAAAGAAAAATGATAAATTAACTATCTCTGGCACAGCATTTAATACAGAAATAAATCAAAATGTTAGCAATATTAAAGTTGACCTTTATATTAAAAGAGTTTCAAATAATACTTGGAATAATCAGTTCGGGCTATTAAATTCAGTATATACTCAAGCTGACGGAACTTTTAAATTTGAATTTGATAATACAAGGGCATCCGATTTTAAATTAACATTTAACAAAACCGGCTATTTTACTTTGGAATATATTATAAATCCCGATTTAGTTCAAAAAGGTAAAGAATACAATCAAACATATTTTGTTCATTACGAATCGTGGCTTAAACTTTTAATTAAAAATTTTTCTCCTGCTGATGCCGATGATTTACTTTTTTATAAGCTTTTAACAGGTGCTATTACTTGTCCCAATGGTTGTGTTGATACATTTAAATATTTTATTGGACCAGGCATTGATACAACTAATATTTGCAGAGTTTATGGTTCGCAATGGGCGGTAATTGAGTGGAATGTTACTAATGGCTCGAACCATATTCAGAATGTTGATAGTTTGTGGATTCCTGTTAGTGATACATTGGCTTATAGTTTATATTATTGATTTATACTTATTTACTTTATTAAGGAAATTGGTTGTTTTTATATATTTAAAGGAGTATTTTAATTTACCCATGCCCTAATGGGCAATGTCATTAAGTTAATATTTAAGGACGGTTCTATAAATTCATTTTTTTTGAATAATGAATATTGATTAACAATTTATAATTTTAGAAGTATCTAAATATCAGCAATCTAAAGTTTGTAGTGAGCGAATCCGAACTATCGGTGTTCCTTGTTCTTAAATTATTTTTTCGGATTTTTAGAACTCCTTAATTTGCAGATAATCAATAGCCACGAGCTTCAGCTCGTGGGAAAATGTAAAAATAAACTGGGCTTTAGCCCAACACTTTCAACGAATTTTAGGCTAAAGCCCGAAAATGGTGCTTATTTAATTCCCCGACATAAATGTCGGGGCTATTCATAGTGTTGACATACAGCATGATATTTCTTAACTTAATGACATTGCCTTAAAGGGAAAATATATTTGTAAGTAAGTTCTCTACAGTGATTAAGAGTGTGGGTGAACAATTTTTTTTAACAAAATTTAAAAAAATAATTATTTAAAATCTTTTTAAATATTAAAATAATTATAGTAATTTTGTACCAGAATTTTAATAATATATATAACAATTTAAATATCAAAATTATGTCAGTATTAGTAGGAAAAAAAGCTCCTGTTTTTAAAGCAAAAGCAGTAGTAAACGGTGGCGAAATTGTAACCGATTTCACACTCGAACAATTTATTGGTAAAAAAGAAGTGATATTTTTCTTTTATCCAATGGATTTTACATTTGTTTGCCCAACCGAATTAGTTGCATTTCAGGATAAAATTAAAGAATTCGAAGCTCGTAATGTAGCTGTTGTTGGTTGTTCGGTTGATTCAGAATTTTCGCACTGGAAATGGTTACAAACCGAATTAAAAAACGGTGGTATTAAAGGTGTTAAATATCCTTTAGTTTCCGATTTTTCAAAAACTATTTCTCAAAATTTTGATGTTTTGGCAGGTTACGAAGATTATAACGACGACGACGAAGCTACATTTGTTGGTGCACCAGTTGCTTATCGTGGATTGTTTTTAATTGATAAAAAGGGCGTTGTTCGCCATCAGGTTGTAAACGATTTACCATTAGGTCGTAGCATAGATGAAGCAATTCGTATAGTTGATGCACTTCAGTTTTTTGAAGCTAATGGCGAAGTTTGCCCAGCTAATTGGCACAAAGGCGACAAGGCAATGAAAGCTAATCAGGAAGGGGTTGCAGAATATCTTGCTGCACATTAATGCTGATGATACAATTATTGAAAAAGTTAACAGCTATATTTCGTATGGTTGTACAAACGATGTTAATGATTATTTTTGAGAATTGCCCAATGTTATTGGAGTAAAAGAAAAATTGTTTACTAAAACAATATTATTTTAAAGTTGACTATAAAAGAGCTATTTTTTTAATGGAATGTGTGTTGGCGTTTAAATTTTTATATTTGAAGTTATTAGATTATATTTTCTTAACAATTAAATGATAACTAGTATTGGGATAAGTTCTAATGGTATCTTCTTTATAAACTATTATTTTAGAATTAGGTAGTTTTTCTGCTACGCTATATAAATTCTTACAATATCCAAGTGTTTTCATTCTCCATTTTTCATAAAGATTGGCTCCATGGACAGATGGTTCACTCAAAACAATACCCTTCTTGCACACTCGCCACATTTCTTTTAATGCTATTTCTGCTTTTTCTTGACCCAATTGTTCTAAGACATGAATTGAGTATACAACATCAAATGAATTATCAGGCATTTTTAAATCACAAACATCAGCCAGAAACAAATTTTTTATTATAGGAGTATAAAATAAATTTACAATTGTTGAAGCTATCCTTGAATTTGTGTATTCAAACCCATGGATTTCAATATTTGGATTTAATGAATGTAATAAATAAATATTCAACCCAGAACCGCATCCAACTTCAAGTACTTTTGGATTATCAATATTTTTGCATAAATCATTTACATCGTCAATTACCTCAACACGCGGATACCCATTACATCCTTTGTATATTTTCCCTTTATATTTCAATAAGTTGTTTTTTGTCAAAAGATCAATTGTTTCATAAAAATATTTTTCGTATCTCAAGAAAGTAGATTTAGAATACTTTATTCGATGTTTAATAATTCCTTTTGCTCCTCCTATATAAATGATATAAATGATGAGTAAAGCTAATTGACTTATTAGTTAATTCTTTTTTATAAACAGTATTAAAAACAGATTTTTCATAATATCTTAACCCATTTTGTTTTATCGCTTCGTTAATATGAAACTCAATATCATTATAATTTTCAAATTCTGGGTGATTATTATTTCTTAAATCTTTCACTTCAATAATTAATTCTTCTGGTAATTTGAATGTGTTAATCTTAATTTTTTTCATTTACAAGCATTTTATTAAAATTATTACGGAATTATATATTAATTGGAATTTAATAAAAACTCTATATATATAATCATTTTGCGAAAATAATAAATATTTTATCTTTGAGAAAATTTAATACTCAAAGATATGGGAAAAACATTCAATTAATATATTCGGCTATTGGTTTAATAGCTAATTTGATTTATATAAAAATAAGTTTACATTTAATAGAAATAAAAAGTATGACATCAAACGAAGCAACATTTTTAATAATAGATTTAATACTTCTTGTGCTAATAGTATATATTATAGTGTTTTTAGTGCATTTTAGAAATATTTTTAATTTAAATATAAAATATGAAAATAACAAATATAATGAGATTGTTAAACATGTAAATGTTATGCAAAAATATTTTAAATTTTTACATAACTATTATCATATCAAAACTGATGGTAAAAATATAGAATTAAGACCTACTAACATAGAAATAAATAAAAATTTCACAAAGGAAGAACTTGAAATTATCGGTTATTCAGAATATGATATAGAAATATTAAGAAAATGAGAAATTCCAATTAATATATAATTCCGTTTTTTTATATATCATACATTCAGTTATTTATAAAGAAAAGATTTTACTGTAATTTAACTTATTGTCGTTTGAGAAGGCAAATAGTTACACTCTGTTGAAAAAATATTTTATAAAATTCATTTAGCTTTGCATTATGCGAAAATCCATAGAAATACATATTGAAAACGTTTCAGAATTTCAAAATAAACTTATTTTATTTTCACAAACTCTTTCGGTTTCTTGTATTTTAAACAGCAACGATTATTATAAAAAAAATAACAATTCACACAATTACCATTCATATAATTTGTTAGTGGCACTTGGTTCAATAGATGAACTCGTTTTTAGCAAAAACAAAGAGCCATTCAATTCGCTATTCGAATTTTATAATAAACAACCCGATTGGGTATTCGGGCATTTTAATTACGATTTAAAATACTCGATAGAAAATTTAAAATCGGAAAATCAAGATTTAATTGGTTTCGAAGAAATGTTTTTTTTTAAACCAAGATATGTTATTGAATTAAATGACAATAAAATTAAAGTTTGGTTTACTAAAATTGATAATGAAAGTTCAGTTAAGCAATTAATAAACAATATACAAAATGTAAAGTTTTCAAATGAAAATATATTACAATCAAAATTAAAATCAAGAATAAGTAAAGAAGAATATATTGATAATGTTGAACTTATAAAAAAACATATACAGTTAGGCGATATTTACGAAATGAATTTTTGTCAGGAGTTTTTTAACGAAAATGTTAAAGTAAATCCTGCAACATTATATATTAAATTATGTGAAATTTCACCTGTACCATTTTCTTGTTTTTATAAAGTAGGCAACAAATTTCTTTGTGGTGCTTCACCCGAAAGGTTTTTGAAAAAAGTTGGCAGTAAAATTATTTCTCAGCCAATAAAAGGCACATCAAAAAAAGGAAGGAGCAAAATTGAGAATAGTGTTATTGCAAAAGAATTATTTTCTAATGAAAAAGAACGTTCAGAAAATATAATGATTGTTGATTTAGTTCGTAACGATTTATCACGAACAGCAAAAAAACAAAGTGTAAAAGTTGAAGAACTTTGTGGTATTTATGAATTTCCGCAGGTTTTTCAAATGGTTTCAACTGTTACATCAGAATTATCTGATAATCATAATTTTACCGATGTTATTAAAAATGCTTTCCCAATGGGTAGTATGACTGGTGCTCCAAAAATAAGAGCTATGGAACTTATCGAGAAATATGAAAAAACAAAACGAGGACTATACTCTGGCTCTGTTGGTTATGTAACACCTTCACAAGATTTTGATTTTAACGTTGTTATTAGAAGTTTTCAATATAATGCCGAAACAAAATATCTTTCATTTATTACTGGTGGAGCAATTACTATAAAATCTTATCCTGAAAAAGAATATGAAGAATGCTTAATAAAAGCAAAGGGTTTATTAGAAGTATTGAATGGGAAAATAGAAAATTAAAGTATTTTAAATATATTTACATTTGGAAAATAAAAAAACATGAAACATCCATGATTAATTTAAAACACACTACTTGTTCTGATTGAGCGGAAAGGGAATGATTATTAAGAAAAAAATATGCCACAGATTGCACAGATTAACACTGATTTAAAACAATCTTTGATTGTTTTTTGGAAAAAAATCTGTGCAAATAATCTGCGATAATCAGTAAATCTTCCGAAAAATCGGAACAAGTTGTGGCAAAAAAATAAATTTTTAAATAAGTCAATATCAAACACATATAAAATTATAAACAGATGAAACAAAGTGCAACATTTAAAGAAAAGTTAAAATACGCTTTCGATAATACAATGACATCCGGAACTCTGTCATTAATTATTTGGTTAGGAATTCTTTCGGTAATTGTTGTTGTTATTGCTGCGGTTGTGGTTGTTATAACAGGCATTACACCAGTTGATAATCCCAAAATTAGTTTTTTTGAAGCTTGCTGGCAAAGCATGATGCGTGCTATGGATTCTGGAACTGTTGCTGGTGATGCAGGATGGAAATTCAGATTTATTATGCTCATTGTTACTTTGGGTGGAATTTTTATTCTTTCAACATTAATAGGTGTACTAACATCGGGTATTCAAACAAAAATTGAAGAGTTACGCAAAGGAAAATCTAAAGTGTTAGAAACAAATCACACATTAATTTTGGGCTGGTCAACAAAAATATTTTCTATAATTTCTGAGTTAATTGTTGCAAACGAGAATCAAAAACGTCCGCGAATTGTGATTTTAGCCTACAAAGATAAAATTGAGATGGAAGATGAAATAAAATCACATATTAAAAACACAAAGAAAACTAAAATTATTTGTCGCTCTGGAAGTCCTTTAAATTTGCATGATTTAGAAATTGCAAACCCTAATTTTGCCCGTTCAATAATTATTTTATCGCCCGAAAACGAAAATCCAGATACTTATGTAATTAAATCAATGCTTGCTGTAACAAATAACCCTAAACGCAAACAAGAAAATTATCATATTGTTGCCGAAATAAAAGAAAAATCGAATATAGAAGCTGCAATGCTTGTAGGTAAAAATGAAGCTGAATTAGTGTTATCTCCCGATATACTGGCTCGTGTAACCGCTCAAACTTGTCGTCAATCAGGCTTAAGCGTTGTTTATACCGAATTGTTAGATTTTGATGGTGTAGAAATTTATTTCTCCGAAGAACCAAAATTAGTTGGCAAAACATTTAAAGAAGCTCTTTTAATGTACGAAGACAGTGCAATTATGGGCATTCAGTTTGCCAATAAAAAAGTTACTGTTAATCCGCCAATGGATACAGTAATAAAACAAGGAGATAAAATAATTGTAATTTCTGAAGATGACGACACGATAGTTCTTTCTGGCAAAACAAATATCACAATAAATGAAGGTGCTATTAAAGTTGGAACACCCGAACCAAAAATTATTGAGCAAACCCTTATTATTGGTTGGAATGAAAAGGGGACTTCGATAATTAAAGAAATGGACAATTATGTACTTGAGGGTTCTACTGTGCAAGTTGTTTCGGAGACAGAATCAACAAAACAAGAAATTGATGAACTCAATAACAAATTAAAAAAGCAGAAAGTTTCATTTTTACAAGGCAATATTATTGACAGGGAATTTTTAGAATCTTTGAATGTCGAAAAATTTAATCATATTATTATTTTATATAATTCTCATATCGAAGATGTTCAGGAGGCAGATGCTAAAACTTTAATTTGTTTGCTTCATTTAAGAAATATTAGTCAGATAAAAAATGTTGATTTTAGTATTGTTAGCGAAATGATTGATATTCGTAATAAAGAACTAGCTGAAGTAACAAAAGTAGATGATTTTATTATTGGTGATAAATTAATAAGTTTGTTAATGTCGCAAGTATCTGAAAACAAGTATTTAAAACTTGTTTTTGATGATTTATTTGATGCCGATGGTTCCGAAATATATGTTAAACCTGCCTCTCAATTTATACAACTTGGAATTGATGTTGATTTTTATACAGTTACAGAATCGGCAGCTCGTCAAAATCAAGTTGCAATTGGTTATAAAATTCATGCTTTACAACACGATTCAGATAAGGGTTATGGAGTTATTGTTGACCCTAAAAAATCGGATAAAATTAATTTTACCGAAAAAGATAAAATTATTGTTATTGCGGAAGATTAGAAAAATATATACAATAAGCGGAAATAAATAGTAGAAATAAATTGTAAAAACAGAAATAAACAAACGATAAACGTTAAACGGTTTCCCCCTTGTGTCTGAGCGAAGAGGGTAGGGTGATGAAACTTGAAAAAATTAAAGTATAAAGGTAAAAAACGATAAACAATGTGTTAACAACTGTATAACAATAAACAATAAACGACGAACTATAAACTTTTAACTTCTTATTCCAAGCTATTCATCAACTCATCGGTCAATTCGAGATTATGAAAAACATTTTGCACATCGTCGTCATCTTCAAGTTCATCAATTAATCTCATAATTTTCTGACCTGATTCAATATCAACAGTTTTATAATCGTTAGGAACTCTTCTAAGTTCCGAGTTTTCGGCTTCAATATTTAACTCTTCTAATTTTTTCTGAACTTTTCCAAAGCTTTCGAGCGGGCAATAAATTGTCAAAATTTCATCTTCTTCTTCAATGTCATCAACTCCGACATCAATAATTTCAAGTTCAAATTCATCACGGTTTTTAATGTTTTCTTTAGGAATGGCAAACACACCTTTTCTGTCGAATAAAAAACTAAGTGAACCATTAGTTCCAAGATTTCCGCCGCGTTTATTAAAAACAGAACGAACATTACTTACTGTACGATTGTTGTTATCTGTTAAACATTCAATAAATACAGCAACACCGCCTTGTGCATACCCTTCAAATGTTGTTTCTGCATAATTACTTCCTTCGGCACTTGCTTTGTTAATAGCACGTTGAATGTTTTCTTTAGGCATGTTTACCCCTTTGGCATTCTGAATAGCCATTCTTAATCTTGGGTTGCTGTCGGCGGCAGTACCGCTTTCTTTTACAGCAATACTAATTTCTTTAATAATTTTTGAGAAAATTTTAGAGCGTTTGGCATCAATTGCTCCTTTTTTTCTTTTAATTGTTGACCATTTACTATGTCCTGACATAATTATATTATTAAGATAATTTTTTACAAATTTGCATCAATTTTTTTGATTGAAAAAAATATTTACCGAAATTAAATATTAATTTTTTATTTTTATAACATATTTATTTAAAACATGCTTTCAAAAGCTATTATAAAACTTGTAAGTTCGCTTGAACAAAAGAAATATCGTCTCGAAAATAATTTGTTTGTAGCCGAAGGCAATAAAATTGTTGAGGAAATTATTAAAACCAATTTTCCAATAAAATTTTTAATTACTACTTCTGAATGGCTTTCAAAAAATAGTTTAAATAAAAATATAGAAATATATGAAGTAGAGGAAAGCGAGATAAAAAAAATATCTTTTCAAAAAACACCGCAATCTGTTATTGCTGTTTGTAACATTATAGAAAATAAATTAGACATTTCTGAAATTGAACAAAATTTAACTTTAGCTCTCGATAATGTTCAGGACCCCGGTAATGTTGGCACTATAATAAGAATAGCCGACTGGTTTGGCATTAAAAATATTTTAGCAAGCTATTCTACTGCTGATATATATAACCCTAAAGTTATTCAGGCAACTATGGGCGCATTTGCAAGAATGAAAGTTCATTACGTTTTGTTACCTGAACTTTTAAGAAAGTTGAAAAATGACAATAATCTAATTATTTATGGCACAACTCTTAACGGAAATAATATTTACGAGCAAAAATTAGAAAGCAAAGGAATTATTGTAATGGGTAGCGAGGGTAATGGTATTTCTAAACCTGTATTAGAAATATTATCTGAACAACTTTTAATTCCAAACTTTTCAAATAATTTGCAAAAAAGTGAATCTTTAAATGTTGCAACTGCCACTGCTATTGCGTGTTCCGAATTTAGACGACAACAAAATTATTAATAAAACAGATACGGTATCAGAGTTTCATAAAACTAGAAAAGGAGAAAGGCTGGCGCCTAATTCCTTTCCCTAACCTAAACATAGATTCCTATGAATCTTGAAAGCCGTACAAATATAATACTGTATTTTTCATTTTCCAAATTTATTTTGTTAAAGTTACATAAACGGCTAATGTTTTTATATAAAATTAGTTGTGCAATTTACAACATTAATTTTAAAAAACTAAAATAATTTATGTAACTATTCAGTATAAGAATTATCACGCAAAGGCGCAGGGAACGCAAAGAAAATAGAAAAAGAAAATATAGAAAACGCTCAAAATGATGAAATACGAAATAGAATTGTTTATAGTATTTACAAATTGTTAGTTCGCAAAGAAAAAAATCATTAATGATTTTTTTAAAACCTTGCGGGCTTAAAACTTTGCGGGCATTGCGTCTTTGCGAGAATAATATTTGCGAGAAATATGGTGCGAGTTAAACGAAAAATCATATTAACTTTGACACTGATTAGTAACTAATTTATTAACAATTATTTTTATTTGCATTTGCAGAGAATATGGTTTTATTGTCAAATGGTTAAATTGCTATATTGTTGTATGACAATCATTAACTATATAGGTAAAAATTAAAATAACAATTTAACAATTTAACCATTTAATTATAATTTCAGCAATTTTTAATTTCCCAAATTTTTAAATTTGCAAATTCCTAAAAAATCATGTAGGTTTGTTCGTTGATTTAAGAAAATATAAATTATGAGTGAATCCATATTAAAAGCATTAATGCGTTTATTTGCAATTATTGCAGACGTTGAAATTGGCGAAAACGGTGAAATTTTAAACCCGGGAAGAGTGATTGTTGCATCATATTTAAAGCAACAGTTAAATCAGGAATTAGTAGATGAATATTTAGCTTTGTTTGACCAATATATTGCTCAACATCATAGTAAAAAAGGTAAAAAAAGGATGTCGGCAAATAGCGTTAAGGTACTTGCAATTTGTTCGCGTGTAAATGACGAACTTCGTCAGGAACAAAAAATGCTTGTTTTATTAAAACTTTTTGAATTTATAAATCACGAAAGTTCAATTACCGATGAAGAATTAGAGTTTGTTAAAACAGTTGCCGTTACATTTAATATCAATCAACTCGAATATGAAAATTGTAAAGCATTAATTCTTGAAGAACCTGATAAAATTCCTTATAAGCAAAATTTGTTATTAGTTGATGGCAATAAAGACTTTTCAAATTCTGAAGTTAAGCACATATACAGCGAACATATTACAGGTCAATTAGTTATACTTCATATTGAAAGTACTAATATGTATGTCTTTGGTTATATTGGCAATGAACCTTTTTATTTAAACAGTCAGATAATTAGCCCCAAACGTGTTTATGTACTTGTTAAGGGGTCATCAATAAGAAGCCGAAAAACAAGCCCAATTTATTATAGCGATGTTGTTGGAGCATTCTTAAGTCAATCGAAATCTGAAAAAATTATATTTACTGCCCACAATGTTGAGTTCAGATTCCCAAATTCTGATAATGGATTGCATTTTTTCAATTTTAGCGAAGAAACAGGGCAACTGATTGGAGTAATGGGAGGTAGTGGTGCCGGAAAATCAACATTATTAAATATTTTAAACGGTAACATTAAACCACAAAGTGGTGAGGTTCTGATAAATGGATTTAATATTTATTCTGAAAAAGAAGCCATTAAAGGTGTTGTTGGATTTGTACCGCAAGATGACCTTTTAATTGAAGAACTTACTGTTTATCAGAATCTTTATTACAACTCAAAACTTTGTTTCAACGATTATACCGAACAACAAATATATGAAGCTGTTACTAAAGTGTTGCAGGATTTGGATTTGTATGAAATAAGAAACTTAAAAGTTGGCGGACCATTAAATAAATTTATAAGCGGTGGGCAACGTAAGCGTTTGAATATTGCTCTTGAGTTAATTCGTGAACCCGATGTAATGTTTGTTGATGAGCCAACTTCGGGATTATCTTCGATGGACTCGGAAATGGTAATGGATTTATTAAAAGAAATTACTTTAAAAGGAAAACTTGCAATAATTAATATTCACCAACCTTCATCTGATATTTTTAAGTTATTCGATAAAATTTTAATTTTAGATAAAGGCGGATACCCGATTTATTTTGGCAATCCTACCGAATCGGTTGTGTATTTTAAAAAGGCAACAAATCATATTAATTCTAACGAAAGTGAATGTAATACCTGTGGGAATGTAAATCCAGAGCAGGTTTTGCAAATTGTTGAATCGAAGGTTGTTGATGAATACGGAAAATTAACAAAGAGCAGAAAGATTTCTTCAAAAGAGTGGAATAAACATTATTCCGAAAATATTGATGTTGACTTCAAAACGAAACCCTTTTCAAAATCAATTCGAAAAAATAATTTTAAAATCCCAAGTAAAATAAATCAGTTTAGAATTTTTATTACTCGTGATGTGCTGGCTAAGCTAACAAATCGCCAATATATTTTAATGAACTTTTTTGAAGCTCCATTGCTTGCTTTTATTCTTGGTTATTTTACAAAATATGTTGCAGGAGAAAGATATTTATTCAGCGAAAACGAAAATTTATATGCATACTTGTTTATGGCTATTGTAGTTGCACTTTTCTTAGGTTTAACAGTAAGTGCAGAAGAAATTATTCGGGATAGAAAAATTTTACAACGAGAACGTTTCCTCAGTTTGAGCCGCTTTAGTTATATCAATTCTAAAGTAATGATTATGTTTGTGTTATCGGCTATTCAGATGTTTACGTTTGTGCTTATTGGTAATTACATTTTAGGAATAAAAGGTCTTACTATTAATTATTTTTTAGTTTTATATAGTTCAGCTTGTTTTGCAAATATGCTTGGTTTAAATATTTCATCTGCATTAAATTCTGTTGTAACAATTTACATATTAATACCCTTTATACTTGTTCCGCAATTATTATTAAGCGGTGTAATTGTTAAATTTGACAAATTACACAAAACATTTGCTTCTCATAAATATGTACCATTTGTTGGCGACTTAATGACTTCTCGCTGGGCGTTTGAAGCACTTGCAGTTACACAGTTTAAAGATAACGAATGGGAAAAAAACTTTTTTGAAATAGACAGGAAGAAAAGTTATGCAGAGTATAGGTTTAATTATCTTTTACCGGAATTAATAAATATACTTGACGGGTGCGACAGATACTTAACTAAACCAACCAAAGAGGTTGATATGAATAAAAATTTGTTGATTTTAAACAACGAAATAGAAATTTTAGAAAAAAGTTTTTCTAAAAAAACATTTAAAAAATTAGCCCAGTTAAATAAAAAGAATTTTAATTCTGATATTTCCGAAAATACTCGAAATTACCTTGAAACAAAGAAAAAATATTTCTTAAAAAAATATAATGAATCTACCGTTGAAAGCGATAAAAGGTTTAACAATATCTCAAAAAAATATAAAAGCAAAGATAATTTAATAGCTTTAAAAGAAGATTATTTTAACAATAGCTTGTCCGAATTAGTAACAAATAAAAATAGTTTTCAAACAGTTTTCGAAACCGACGACCGTCTGATACAAATGACAAAACCAATTTTTAAAGACCCCGAATCAAATTATGGACGTGCTCATTTTTATGCTCCGTATAAATATTTGTTTGGTAAAAAAATAGATACACTTTGGTTTAATATTGGTTTTATTTGGTTTACAACTTTATTTATGTACGTTGCATTAATATTTGAATGGCTTAAAAAATTATTGAATGTTGGCGATAAAATCAACTTTGGACGTAAAAAAGAAAAGGATTAATCAACTCAAAATAAAAAGTTAAAAAAAGTTCTATGTTCGTTGTTTTGTATTAAAAAAACTTATATTAATATTTTCACAAACAATAAACATAGAACAATGAACAGTAGGCAGTAAGCAGTCCACAGTCGGTAGTCAGCTGTCGGCAGTGGGCAGTGAACAATGAACGTAGAACAATGAACAGTGAACTTTTTTGAACAGTGAACAGTAGGCAGTGAACTTAAACTAAAAACTCGAAACTAAAAACTTTTTTAAACAATGAACAATTATTTATGACTATTAGCGGATTTACTTTTGTGCGTAATGCTACCCGCTTTTATTTTCCTATAAAAGAATCTATTTTAAGTATTTTACCTATTGTTGACGAATTTATTGTTGCTTTAGGTATGGGCTATGATGACGATAAAACTGAGGAAGAAATTTTATCTGTTAATTCACCAAAAATAAAAATTATTCGTAGAGTTTGGGACGAAAAACATTATGCTAATAGTGCAATATTTAGAGACGAAACAAATGTTGCACTTAGTTATTGTAAAGGCGATTGGTGTTTTTATTTACAAGCTGATGAAGTAATTCACGAAAATGATATTACAATAATTAATGACTGTTGTTCAAAATATTTAAATAACAAAAATATAGAAGGAATACTTTTCAAATATTATCATTTTTGGGGCGATTATGCTCATTATTTGCCTTTTCATGGATGGTACAGAAATGAAATTAGAATAATAAAAAACCATTGCGGTGTTGTTTCGTATAAAGATGCTCAATCTTTTAGAAAAAAAGATGGGAAAAAATTAAATGTTGTTTCTGTTGATGCTCATATTTTTCATTATGGGTGGGTTCGTCCACCATTAAGTATGAAAAGCAAAAAGAAAGAACATGATTCAATTCACAAAGGAATAGTAAATGATAATAATATTGAACCTGATAATGGTTTTGATTATGGACCAATAGGACGACTACCTGTTTTTAATGGAACTCATCCAAATGTGATGTCAAACAGAATAAAAGAAATATTTTGGAAAGATAAACTAAATTATACTAAAACTTTTTCAAAGAATTATATCTATAATAAACACGAAAAAACAAAGTACAGAATTATTTCGTGGCTCGAGAATAATTTATTTGGTGGAAAACAATTAGTTGGTTATAAAAATTGGAAAACAATAAAATAAATTATTCCATCAAAATATCAAGTAACTCGCCCAATTCTCTCATCTTATCGGTGTAACCTAATTTTTCGTACGATAATATTAAGTTCGAAATGAGTCTTTCAAGTGTTTTAGTATTACGGCATGGTAAAAAGTAATCTTTTTTAGGTTCTAATTTCTGTTGAACTATAAAATAATCAATTTCTTTACGCCCAAAAACTGCGCCTCTGTTAAAAGGATTTATGTAAAATAAAACTGAATTATCTATGCTATCACCAAAAGCATGAAAAGAACTAATGTTGTCAACATAACAAAGTATAAAATTTTTCGGTAAATTTACACCAAAAACAGGCAGTTCTAAACGTTGTGCAACCGACATATATAATATTCCTAAACTAACAGGGTTTCCCTTTTTAGTTTCGAAAAGTAAATTCAAATAAGCATTTTGAGGAGAGTAAAAATTAGTATTATTTGAAGAGAATTTGTATATTTCAAAAAAAAGATGATTTAAAACCCTTATTTTTTCAAGTGCTGTTAAATTGTCGTTAAGTTCGAGCCAAACATCGTTTTTAATGTTTTCAATATTTTGGGAAATGATATCCCATGATAAGTCGGGGTATTGGTATTTTGCAAGCAAAAAAGTTCCGTAAGCAATATCTTTTGAACCTGTTTGTACCCAGTCTTTTATCTGTGATTTTACTGCAGAAAATTGAATGTTTTTTATTATATTTTCTAAACGTTCCTGTATAAGTTCACTAAAAGAACTTTCCCAAGCTTTTTCAAGTTCGGGTACAATTTCAGTACCCAGACTAATAAGGTTATCGCGAACAGCATTAAAAATGTTGTCATCAGGGTCGTCTAACAGTTTTATTTGCGAAGATATTTCTTTATTATACATGTTGTTATTCTGTTAATTTTTGCAAGGTATGTTCTACAAGTTTTTTAACAAAAGGATGATAGTCTTTGCTATATGTTTTTGAAACGCGGTTAGCAATTATTGCACATATTGTTAAAGCATTGTGCCCAAGAAGTTTCGAAAGTCCGTAAAGTGCCGAACTTTCCATTTCGTAGTTTGTTATTTTTTTGCCTTCAAAAACGAATTTTTCAATTTTGTCATTTATTATGGGGTCAGCAATCTGGAGTCGTAACACTCTGCCTTGTGGTCCGTAAAATCCAGAAGCAGAAATATTAATGCCTTTTTTTAAGCCATTGCCAAGTTTTATTAATAGCATTTCGGAACAATCTACAACATAAGGTTTTGGTAATAGTGGGTTCCATTGCATGAATTCTATAAATGCTTTTTCGAAATTTAAATTGCTGATTATATTTCTGTCTTTGTAATAATTTAATAAACCGTCAAAGCCAATTGAACTTTGCGAAACTAAAAATGAATCAACTAATACATCTGATTGTAACCCGCCAGACGTTCCAAGCCGAACTAAATTTAAGATTTTATGAGCTGATTTTATTTGTCTTTTTTCTAAATCAATATTTACTAAAGCATCTAATTCATTTACTACAATGTCAATATTATCGGTACCAATTCCGGTTGATAAAACTGTTATTTTCTTATTGTTGAAATAACCTGTATGAGTATAAAATTCGCGATTTGAAATTTTACATTCAATTTTCGAAAAATAGCTGCTAACCATCTGAACTCTTCCAGGGTCGCCAACCAAAATAATGTTTTCTGCAATATGTTCGGGACGAAGATGGAGATGATAAATACTTCCATCCGGGTTTATTATTAATTCTGAAGGTTCAATTATCCTTGTGCTCATAATTTTATTTTCGTTAAATTATTTATCAAAGTTAGTAAAATCAATCTTTGTTAACTTATAAATCTTAAGTTTTTATTAACATATTATGATTTGCGAATTATGATTTCGGATTTATGATTTAAGATGCCATAATAGCTATTATTTATACCACGAGGTCTGGAATTGGTGTCATCCTCAGTCGTTAGACTGCTAAAACCCCTGTTGTTAACAATTTCGTATAATTTATTAACGTTTATGCTTTTTTTCAAAATTCACTAAAAACAATTTTTATTTCTCATTTAATTGTTTTATATTTGATTGAAATTTTTAATAAAAGAGGTTATTAGACGAACTGACATTATAAGCCATTTTGAAAACCAATATACCAATGAAACTGATAATTTTATTGAAGACTAACAACAGTAAAAGAATAATGATATGGAAAATAATTTGCAAATTTATCCTGTTAAGTTTAGTAAAGTAAGGCGTTATCTAAAAAAGCAAAAATGTACGTTAGTTTCTAAAAATACTACAACAGAAAGTTGGTCCAATGGTAAAATAAAAGTTACGTTTAAAATACAAAATCCGTAACTACTCAGCCACTAAATATGGAATTTTTGCCACAGATTGCACAAATTTACGCAGATTTAAAACCACCAAAGGTGGTTTATTGGCGAAAATT
>Ga0154308_1145_pt1 | contig 50508 bp, 39 predicted proteins | sample RifGroA2_FD_105602 | JGI IMG/M metagenome (GOLD analysis project Ga0154308, IMG submission 105602) | Bacteroidetes bacterium GWA2_32_17
TTAACAAGTTTACTAATATTTCTTGCAAATAAAAATGGATTATTATTAACTTAAATACTTGATAATTAATGCGTTTAATACTTTTTAAGGGACGACTATTTATATCTAACACATCAAAATATTATTTAGTATTTGTCTATAATGTCAGTGTCTGATTCATAATGTTCGAGTTTGAGGCATGCTTCAAACTCGAACATTATAGTGATCCCCAGAAAATTAACCTGACCCGAATAAGAAATGACGGTTAATTGCTTATACCATATACCCTTATACCTTATACCCATAAGTTCAGAATTATAAATATGACATAAATTTACATTTTTCTCGACTTTATAAACAGACACTATTTAGTGTTTGTCCATAATGTCCGATTTACTCACATTTATATTTATTTTTAAAGGTGTTCGTGATACCGATAGCTATCGGCACGCTTCGATAAGTTCACGAATGAAAACAACGAAGTGGTTCGTGGGGACACGAACCACGGAGGAAAAAAATTAGTGTAATTCGTGGCATATTTCTGACTTTATAGACAGACACTATTTAGTGTATGTCCATAAAGTCAGTGTCTGAACTATAATGTTCGAGTTTGAGGCATGCGAAGTTTTGAAAACCAAGGAGTTTACTATAGTAAATGACAACAGACACTATTTAGTGTTTGTCCATAATGTCCGATTTACTCACATTTATATTTATTTTTAAAGGTGTTCGTGATACCGATAGCTATCGGCACGCTTCGATAAGTTCACGAATGAAAACAACGAAGTGGTTCGTGGGGACACGAACCACGGAGGAAAAAAATTAGTGTAATTCGTGGCATATTTCTGACTTTATAGACAGACACTATTTAGTGTATGTCCATAAAGTCAGTGTCTGAACTATAATGTTCGAGTTTGAGGCATGCGAAGTTTTGAAAACCAAGGAGTTTACTATAGTAAATGACTGTTTTCAAAACGAGTATAACGAAAAAATCGGACATTATGGACAGACACTATTTAGTGCACGTTACTTATTATTTATCGCATCTCTACCTTTTTCCATCCATTCAGGCGCAGGCGAATCTTTTAAATAATGGTCGAAAAATTCTTGCATTCTAATTGATAAATCGAGCATATTTGGACGTTTAGAAAGATTATGTTCGTCGCCATTATAATTCAGTAACCATGCTGGTTTCTCTAATCTTCGTAATGCCATATAAAATTCAATTCCTTGGTACCAAGGAACTGCTCCATCGCCGTCATTAGCCATAATTAGTAATGGGGTTTTAATTTTATTTGCTCTAAAAATTGGCGAATTTTCGATATAAAGCGATAAGCTATCCCAAATATTATAGCCAATTCTGCTTTGTCCTTTTTCGTACTGAAACATTCGGCTTTGCCCCGATTCCCAACGTATGCCACCATAAGCACTTGTCATGTTACTTACAGGTGCACCTGCCATTGCCGCTGCAAATATGGTATCTGTGCGGGTTATTAAATATGCTATCTGATAACCACCCCAACTTTGCCCTTGTAAACCTAAATGTTTTTTATCAATCCAATTATTTTTACTTATTTCTTTTACTCCCGAAATTATACAATTATAGGCATCGTTTCCAGGATGACCTTTGCCATATTTAACATCAGGCACAAAAATAATGTATCCATTACTTGTGTAATAAGTAAAATTAATGACCGACCTGCTTGGGCTAACTGAATAATGACGAAATAATTCGTTTGAATGTAGTTCGTAAAAATATGTTATCATTGGGTATGTTTTTGTTGAATCGAAATTCTCGGGTTTATATAGCAACCCTTCAAGTTCTTTTCCATCAAAAGCTTTCCATTTTATTAACTCAACATTTCCCCATAAATATTCCTTTTGTTGCGGATTAACATTTGAAACTATATTAATGTTTTTGAAATTATTTTTTGTAAATCGCAAATCGGGATACATATTATATGTACTTTGTGTCCAAATATATGAATCCGATTTTTGTGCTTTTATGCTAAAATTATAATTATTTCCTGCCTCGGTTAAAAGTTTAATGTTATTGGATTTAATATTTAGTAAAAAATAACCTTCGTGTTTGTTGTTTTCTTTAAAACAATGCAATAAAATATTCTCGTTTTTTGGAATGAGATTTATTTCATGATTAGTTTTCTCGTATCTATATTGTGTTTTAAACATTCGTCCACTTATAATTATAGATGGTTTCTCTTTGTTTAATGGATTGAATTTCCAAATATCGTAGCGGTCATAAATTAAAAAATTTTCATCATTTTCAGTCCATCCCATATACCCATAAGCATCTGGTGGGTTTGGAGTATCATCATCTTCGTTGTAAAATGGAAACTTTAGGTTGCACGTTAAACAAATAGATATTTTTTCATTAATAGGTTGCGAATACCATGCACTATCGGCATAATCGAACCAAAACAAATATTTTTCTGATGGTGATAGCATTATATTATATTTCACTTTTTTTGCAATATGTTTTTTTTCGCCGGTAATTAAATTTATAAGTAAATAATCTTTGTAAACGGGATAATCCCACGATGACATTTGCTCGTATCCTTTTTGTGACATTGCAATTGAATAATTTCCATTTCCATGAAAGGGTGTAGTTGCAGTTTTAAAAATTGTGTCGGCAACTTGAACAATATTATTTGTTTGTGTGTGATAAACTGCCAGATAGGTTCTTTTCTTTTCTTTATCAAGGTTTTTTAATTGTTGTGGTTGAATTTGTTCATCGTTCCACGACCAAATATCTAAATTACATTTTTCGTCATCTAAAAGTGTGTCTTTTTGAAGATTAACAGGTTTTGGTGCGGTTCCAAAAAACAGCTTCGATTCATCGTCCGAAAAAAACATGCTGTAATTTTCAGAAGGTGACCATCCTTTTGATATTGATGAGGTTGTGCTATCGCAAATGGTTACTGTTTTAGTTGTTTTTTTTGTCCAAAGTTTAAGTTTAAAACTTTTCTTTTCGCATGTGTCAGTTGTGTGCAAAAATGCAATTTGATTATCGCTACAAGCTATGTTTTTAGCAATTCCAACAGAAGAAAAAATCGTGTTAATTTTTTTAGTTTTTGTGTTAAATATTTTCACAAAAGAAGAATCAACTGTGTCGGTATTTGCTTGAATAATTGCAATTAATCCTCCAAATTTAGAAAAATTATATTCGCTTATATTATTAAACGATAACGTGTCTAAATTAACCGTATTTAATATTAAAAGTTTAGAAACATCTATTTTCTTTTCTTTAGATGATTTGTCTTTTTTATCTGAATTTTTTTTAATTGTTTTTATTGTTGTGTCATTTGTTGAAGTTGTGTCTTTTTTTGCTTTTTTAATCTCTTTTTCGAAGTAAACAGCAATGTAATTAAGGTTTTCTTTAGGAATCGAAAACGATTTAACATTGGCAAAAGCTAACGAAGTATCTTTGTTTAAAAACAAGATTTTAAGCGAATCCTTCGGTAATTCGTCTTTCTTTTTTTTGTCTTTTTTTGCTTTACGAATGGCTTCTTCGGTAGGTTTAATTTTAAAAATTAGAAAATCGGAATTTGGCGAAAATGTTGCTTTATATCCTCTTGCAAACGAGTCAGTTTTGTTTGTAGATGAATTCCACAATAATAATTTCCCGTTACCTTTTTGAGGGTTTACTTCGTAAGCAACAAAAGTCCCATTATTGCAAATTGTTTCGCCATTTAAACTTTTCCAACTGTCGTATAAATCATGAGTGAGTGGTTTTTTTATTGCTTGACCAAAACCAAAAACAAAGTTCACAAATACTAACAAAAATGTAATAATAAATTTCATCTGTTTATATTTTGATAGTTTATTGTTTAAAAAAGTTCATTGTTCTATGTTTAAAAAAGTTCATTGTTCTATGTTCAAAAAAGTTCAAAAATGTTCTATGTTCTATGTTCAAAAAAGTTCATTATTTAATGTTTCTCTCAATCTTGTCTTCCCAATCTACTCAATCTTGCTTTCCCAATCTATTCAATCTTGTTTTTTCAATCCTTTCAATCTTGTTTTTTCAATCCTTTCAATCTTTCATCAATCTTGTTTTTTTAATCTTCTCAATCTTTTTTCTATTTTGTTCTAAACAAATGCACAATCACCGTCACCATCTTGAATATTATTTTGATTTACATTAAATCCGATAGCTATCGGATTCATAGTTGTTAAATATGTTCTATTAATACTTTTTCTGAATATAAAAGACAAATTTTTGTTATTAATAATTGTATTTTGGTACGTTGTTAAAATATCAATATTGTAATCCATCATTATATTATTAATTATGAAAACTAAAGTGTTTTCAACCCCTTTTTCAATAAAGACATAAGGAGTTTTTAAATGTTTATCGCGAATTGTAAGTAAGACAAAACCCACAATTAAATTATTATCAATTATTTTTATACAAATATTTTTAAATTGTTTTGCCTCCGAAGTAAATTGATATTTAATGCTTTCTGGCGAGATTGAGTGAGTTTCTTTTACCCATGGAAATTTTAACATCCAATTTATTTCTGATTTGTTACGGTTAAATAAGTTTGAATATTGATGCTTTTTAATAAAATTAAAAATGTTGTCATCAATATTTGTAATATTCTCAATTTTAATGTTTTGATTAATAAGGTTGTGTTTCTTTTTTATAAATAAATCGTTAACTATATTTATAGTAAAGTCGAAAGTTGCTAAAATTGGTTTTATATATTTTGCTTTGTTATATCGTGAGGTTAAAACATGTTTTGTACACGAACGTCTGTATATACGAAGTCCATCTTTAATTGTTAAAATATTAAATTTTTTTAATTTTTGATATAAATTGTAAGCAACTGGTGTAAATTCAGTTGCAATTATTTTATTATCCCACAGCTCAATAGCTTTGTTTGTTAGAGTTTTGGCAAGCCCTTTTCCCCTTGCATTTTGATGAACCCAAATGCAACTCATCCATCCAACTTTTTCGGGTTTATCATTCTTAAATATTAAATCAGAAACAATGCCTAAATACCCGGCAAGTCCAAAATCAAGATAAACTAAAATAAGTAAAATATCATTTTCGTTTGTACGAGGATTGTTTATATGCGAAATGGCTCTGATATAAGATATTGGAACATGAGGTATATTTTTAAATTCATCAGAATTAATGAATTGTAATAATTCAGACTTATTTAGTGTAACAATGTTCATTAATAATTTTTTATCTTCTGGTTTATCTTACTGTAAGCTGGATATTTGTGGTAGTTGTAAGTTAGAAACTACTCAATAATAAGTTTATTTATAGTTTGTTTTACAAATATTAAATCAGTTACAGTTAAATTTCCTAAGGTTTTATCAATTTTATTTTTTTGAATGGTTGCAATTTTATGTAATCGTATCCACGAAGGAGAGAGCAATCCGCAATGTGTCCAATTTGAAATTGTAATATCATATTTTGAGTTACATATCTGGCTTGTAATACGACAAGTAATTATATCATCATCTTTGCTGTCAAGAAGCACTAATGCGGGACGTTTTTTTGCTTTTGTTAAATTAGTGAACGGAAAAGCAACTAACACCACATCTCCGAATTTATAATTTGTCATATATCTCATCGCTTTTAGCATATCCCTTCAAAAATTCCTGAAATGTAAACTTCTGCCATTCTTCTTCTTCCGAAATCTTTTTAATATGCCTTCGATTTTTATTTTTCTTGAAATATTGCAAATAACGATATAGTTGTTCAAGTGCCACTTCTGGTAATTTGTCAATTTCCCTTGTAAGTTTTTGCTTAACTGTCATATTAATATTTTTATTTTGTTCAATATTCTTTGTTCTTGCTGAATTCTAATCACAAATACAGCTTTTCAATTAAACAAATTTAGTAATAAAAATTCAATTGGTGTTAAAAAAATAATTTTTCCCCAATCCGATAGCTCATATCTGTAATATGTTTTTCTAAACCCAGTTTTACGGTTTAGGAGCTATTTTAAATTCGGTATTTTTTTCTTTTTTATCAATAATTTTTCCTGGATAAACTTTTAAAGCTTCTGCAAGAACCTGCATTGCGTTTCGTAAATCGTCAATTTTTAAGACATAAGCGAGTCGGCATTCGTTTGCTCCCAATAAAGGATTTGAATAAAATCCGCTTGCAGGAGCCATCATTAATGTTTGATTATTATAATTAAAACTTGTTAATAACCATTCGCAAAATTTATCGGCATTATCAACAGGAAACGAAGCAACAGCATAAAAAGCACCTTTTGGCATAGGACAATAAACGCCATGCATTTTATTTAATTCGTTAACCATAAAGTTACGACGTTCAATATATTCGTTGTAAACCTCTGTAAAGTATTCTTTTGAAGTATCAATTGCGGCTTCTGAAGCAATTTGTCCAAAGGTTGGCGGACAAAGTCGTGCTTGTGCAAATCGCATTGCTGTATTTATAACATCGCAATTATGACTGATAACCACTCCGATTCTAACACCACACATACTATATCGTTTCGAGACACTGTCCAATAAAATAACATTTTGCTCTAATCCTTTTAAATTCATTGCAGAAAAATGTTTTTCGCCATCGTAACAAAATTCGCGATAAACCTCGTCGGCAAATAAATATAAATCGTATTTTTTTATTAAAATAGCGAGTTTTTCAAGCTCTTCTTTTGAATATAAATATCCGGTTGGATTATTAGGATTGCAAATCATTATACCTCTGGTTTTTGGGGTAATAATTTTTTCAAATTCCTCAATAGCGGGTAATGCAAAATCATTTTTTATTGATGAAACAATTGGCTTAACAACCACTCCTGTTTGAATAGCAAACCCATTATAATTAGCATAATATGGTTCGGGAATTATTACTTCTTCGCCAGGATTTATACAAGATAAAAATGCAAAAAGAACAGCCTCGCTACCACCGGTGGTAATTATCATTTCGTTTTCGTTAACTTCTATTCCAACGCTTTTGTAATAAGAAGCTAATTTTTGACGATACGATAAAAATCCGTTTGACGGACTATATTCAATTACTTTTAGTTTAGTGTTTTGTATTGCCTCAATTGCAATTTCCGGAGTTTTTATATCGGGTTGACCAATATTTAAATGATAAACTTTAACTCCACGTTTTTTTGCAGCATCGGCAAATGGTACTAATTTACGTATAGGAGAAGCAGGTATTTTCTTTCCCCTTTCGGAAATAAAAGGCATGAAATCTAATTAGTTTTATTGATACTTGGTACTGTTTCGTCTTTTACAGGAACAGTTTTTTCTTCAGGAGCTTTTTCAACAGTTCCTTTAATATTTAATATCACAGGCGAATTAAAAGAGTTAGAAGTAACAGTAATGGTTTTTTGAATTAGACCAACGCGTGTGGTGGCATATTTTACTTTAATAACTGCCGATTCACCTTTTTGAATAGGTTCTTTTGGCCAAGCGGGAACAGTGCAACCACATGAAGATTTACAGTCACTAATAATTAAAGGTGATTTTCCAGTGTTTTTAAGTTTGAATTCGCACATTCCATCACCATTGTAAGGAACTGTTCCGTAGTCGTGAGTTGTGTTTTCAAAAAGCATAAACGGTGCATTTTTAGCAGCTTTTATGCTGTCTTTTGCCGACATGGCTTGCGAAAATGCTATTGAAGTTGTAAATAAAACAACAAACAATGATAACATAATTGATTTCATAAAAATTAATTTTAATTATTATTTAATATGCAAAATTAAGTATTTAAAATGTAAAAATGATTTTTTTTATGTTTTTCTTTTTAACGCAAAAAACGTACCTTAACAGTATTATATTAAATATCAACAGTATGTGTAATTTAACTAAAATACACAAAAGAAAAAACTACCGATAACCCCAAAACAAATCCTGCAACAACTTGCAAATAATTATGAGCATTGAGTCTTAATCGTGCAGTTGCTACAAAACCAGCTAAAATTAAACTGAACATTATATAATATTGAATATCGGCATCGAGCCGTAACGATAAAGCAATTAATGCACCGATAATTCCACCTATTGCTAAAGTATGAAAGCTAATTTTCCACCATATTGTAATTAATAATGCCAGCGATGCAATGGCAACAACCGATGAAATATAAGCCAAAAGAATATTTGGCATTGGAATATTTTTTAATAAGTAATAACCTAAAAAATAAAATAACAAAGCGAAAATTGCGGGAATTATTCTTTCGTTACGAACATCCATTTCAATGTTTTTAATTAGTCGTCGGTAAATAAATACAGGCAATGAAAGTATGGGTAATATACAAGTACTAAAACCTACAATTAAATATAAAAAGTTTTTTGCTTCGTTGTTTATTGTTTCGAGGTATGTGCCCGAATTAAAAAAAAGATAAAGACCAATTGTTGGCATTAACAATGGATGAAAAAGATATGAAACAACTTTTGCTGAAAGGTTTTCGATTTTAGTAGGATTTTTGTTCATTATAAATATTTTTTTACCGCGTAGGATCATAGGAACATAGGTTTAACATAGGAACTGTTAAGAAATAACTCATACAATTTTTAAATTTCAATGATGAATATTCAATGCTGGATGTAAAATTTCCAAGTAAAGAAAATGCAGGGTTTTCATTTCTACTTTCTACATTGGGCGTTGGACATGGGATATTTTTAATTGATAAAATTTTTTCAATACAGTTCATTATTCCTTTTTAAAATGTACAAATATTTCGTAACAAGTACTATGTGGTAAATGTTAAATTATAATTCTTTACGAAGTCTGCCTACCGGAATATTAAGTTGTTCGCGATATTTTGCAATAGTACGTCGTGCAATAGGATAGCCCCGTGTTAATAATACTTCGGTAAGTTCTTCGTCGGTAAGTGGGTTCGATTTATTTTCTTTGCCAATTTCGTCTTGTAATATTTGTTTTATTTCGCGGGTTGAAACTTCCTCACCTGCATCGTTTTGCATTGATTCAGAAAAAAAATATTTTAAAGAATAAATTCCAAATTGTGTTTGAACATATTTGCTGTTTGCGACTCTTGAAATAGTGCTGATATCTAAACCTGTTATATCGGCAATATCTTTCAGAATCATAGGTTTAATAAATGTTTCGTCGCCATGTTTAAAAAACTCGTACTGATAATTAGCAATAGCATTCATAGTTAAAATAAGTGTATTCTGACGTTGCTGAAGTGCATCAATAAACCATTTTGCAGAGTCAACTTTTTGACGTGCAAATGATATAGCTTCTTTTTCGCGTTTTTCTTTTTTCTTTTTGTTACTTTGATAATCCTGAATCATACTAGCATACGCAGGGCTAACTTTAAGTTGTGTTGCATTTGGAGAGTTTAATGACACGAATAATTTGCCGTCATTATTTTCAACAATAAAATCGGGAGTAATTTGGTTAGGGTTTTTTGTTTGAGAATCAGAAAAAGTATTGCCAGGCTTTGGGCTTAAATGAATAATTTCATCTACAGCCTTTTTTAATTCATCTTCGGTAATTGAGAGTTTTTTTAATATTTGAGTGTAATGTTTTTTTGTAAATTCTTCAAAATAATCGTTGAGAATTGTTATTGCTATTTTTACAGATGGGTTTTTTTCGTCTTTTCTTAAAATTTGAAACAGTAAACATTCCTGTAAATTTCGAGCTCCAATGCCTGGTGGGTCTAACTGTTGAATAGTTTTTAGTACTTCTTCAAGTTCATCTTTGCGGGTTTCGATGTTTTGTAAAAAAGCTAAGTCATCAACTATAGCCATTAAATCGCGGCGTAAATAACCATCTTCATCAATATTGCCAATAATGTACTCGGCTATTTTTGTTTGTTTAGGCGATAAAAACCTTAATTGAATTTGTGATAATAAACTTTCGTGAAATGTTTGTCCGTTTGCAAAAATCACTTCTTTAACCTCATCGTTTTTCGAGTAGTTATTTACAGTTAAATTATAGTAAGGAGTTTCGCTGTCATCGTCTTCGATATAATCTTCAAATGAAAATTCGTCTTCTTTTTTTAAATTCTCGTCTTCTTGCGAAATTTCTTCTTCGTCATTATTTTCAGGTTCTGTTTCATCATTATCCAAAACTTCTGTATCGTCTTCGGTTTCACCTTCTTCGAGTGCGGGATTTTCTTCCAACTCCTTTTTAATACGCTGTTCGAGTTCCATAGTAGGAATTTCGAGCAATTTAATAAGTTGAATTTGCTGAGGCGATAATTTTTGCAAAAGTTTTTGCTGTAATCTTTGGTCTAACATAATCTTATTATTTTCATGTGTTTATATTTTATTAAGTAGTTTATATATAGTAGTTTAAAGTTTTTGGTTTAAGGTTTTTGGTTTGAAGTTGTAAAAACTCGAAACAAGCAACCAGAAACCCGAAACTTGAAACCCGAAACCTTAAACTCGAAACTAAAAACTCGGAACTAAAATGTTTCATTTATAGTTGTAAACGAAAAGTATTAATTAAAGTTTCAAATTGATCTAAAATTCTGCATTTTTAGGGGTTCTTGGGAATGGGATAACATCGCGAATATTAGCCATGCCTGTAACAAATAAAATTAATCTTTCGAAACCTAAACCAAAACCACTATGAGGAGCAGCACCAAACTTACGGGTATCTATATACCACCACATATCTTTTGTAGGTATATTGAGTTCTTTAATTCTGTCGTTAAGTTTATTAAAATCTTCTTCGCGTTGCGAACCACCAATAATTTCGCCAATCTTTGGAAATAAAACATCCATAGCACGAACAGTTTTTCCATCTGGATTTTGTTTCATGTAAAATGCTTTAATCTCTTTAGGATAATCAATAAGAATGACAGGTTTATTAAAATGTTTTTCAACTAAATAACGTTCGTGTTCCGATTGCAAATCGGTTCCCCACGAAACCGGATATTCGAATTTTTCGCCCGATTTAACGAGAATATCAACAGCTTCGGTATATGTTAATCGTTTAAAATCGTTGTTTACTACAAATTCGAGTCGCGAAATAAGCTCTTTATCATACATATTGTTTAAAAATTCCAAATCGTCTTTGCAATTTTCAAGAGCATATTTTACAAGATATTGAACAAAATCCTGTGCTAAATTCATATTGTCTTCTAAATCGTAAAATGCCATTTCGGGTTCAATCATCCAAAATTCGGCTAAATGCCTTGGAGTATTTGAGTTTTCGGCTCTGAAAGTTGGTCCAAAAGTGTAAATTTCGGAAAGTGCCATTGCAGCTAACTCGCCTTCGAGCTGTCCTGAAACGGTTAAATTAGTTTCTTTGCCAAAAAAATCCTGCGAAAAATCAATTTTGCCGTCTTCGGTTTTTGGCAGGTTATTAAAATCTAAAGTTGAAACTCTAAACATTTGTCCGGCGCCTTCGCAATCGGAACCGGTAATTATTGGAGTATGAACATAGCAAAAACCTTTGTCGTTAAAATATTTATGAATTGCAAAAGCCATGTTATGCCTAATTCGTAAAATAGCTCCAAAAGTATTTGTACGTGGACGTAAATGTGCAATTGTTCTTAAAAATTCCAGAGTATGTCCTTTTTTTTGCAACGGAAAAGTTTCGGTGTCGGCAGTTCCATAAACTAAAATTTCTTTTGCATGAATTTCAACTGTTTGCCCTTGTCCCTGCGAATTTACCAACAAACCTTTTACTTTAACACAAGCACCGGTAGTAATGTTTTTTAACGATTCTTCGCCAAAAACAGGAACATCAACCACAACTTGCATATTATTTATTGTAGAGCCATCATTTATTGCAATAAAATTCACGTTTTTGTTTCCACGACGAGTACGAACCCAACCCTCTATAACAAACTCTTTATTAAACTCTTTTGATTGAAGTAACTCTTTAATTTTTATACGTTTCATAATTAAATTTTTAACTTGCAAAACTACAACGATTTTTAAAGGTCTCCAAAAAGATATCTTTATTTCTTTACACTTTTGTTAGCATTATTCATCTGAGAGCTATCGGAATTAATTTGTATTTGCAGAGAATAATAATTTCAGAAATCCTGACCTGAAAGCCCAAAACTCCCTATAAATCGTCTTTTTTCGTAAATCTCAAATGTCTTAATTTTGCGCAAAAACAATAAATTATATGCTATGAAACTTCAATTACCAATATTTCCTGAAGGGACAAAAATGATCAATGCTTTTGTTGGTTTTTTTCAAAAGATGACACTATTTTCTATTTGCATAATGGCTCTCCCATTTTGTGTCATCAAAAAAGAGATAAAGATAATTACAGGTATGTTCGGGTCAGGTTAATTTTCTGGGGAGCACTATAATTTAGGCAAATATTTTTCCCCAGTCTAAACAAGAAAAATTCCTATCGGTATAAAACATTTTTTTTAAACTTTCAATTTATATCTTTGCAACGGTAAAAATTAAAATTATGACTCAGGAAGAATTATTTAAAAAAATTATTGCACATACTAAAGAATATGGATTTATCTTTCCCTCAAGCGAAATATATGACGGATTAGCAGCAGTTTACGATTACGGACAACTTGGCTCATTGTTAAAAAACAATATACGCGAATATTGGTGGAAAAGCATGGTTCAACTTCACGAAAATATTATTGGAATTGATTCTGCAATATTTATGCACCCAACTATTTGGAAAGCATCTGGTCATGTTGATGCATTTAACGACCCATTAATTGATAACAAAGATTCCAAAAAACGATACAGAGCCGATGTGCTTATAGAAGAACATCTTGCAAAAATTGAAGATAAAATTAACAAAGAAGTAGAAAAAGCCACTAAGCGTTTTGGTGAAATTTTTAATCGCGAAATGTTTATTTCAACTAATCCAAGAGTTGTTGAGTATAGAAATAAATTTAATGCTGTTAAAACAAGATTTTCAAAAGCTTTAAACAACAACGATTTAAACGATTTAAAAAATATTATTGAAGAAGAAGGAATAGTTTGCCCCGTTTCGGGAACACATAACTGGACTGATGTTCGCCAGTTTAACCTTATGTTCTCTACGCAAATGGGTTCGATAACCGAAGATTCCGGAACAATTTACCTTCGTCCCGAAACAGCTCAGGGAATTTTTGTAAACTTTTTAAATGTTTACAAAACAGGAAGAATGAAAATCCCATTTGGAATTGCTCAAACAGGCAAAGCATTTAGAAATGAGATAGTTGCACGTCAGTTTATTTTTCGTATGCGCGAATTTGAACAAATGGAAATGCAGTATTTTGTTAAACCCGGCGAAGAAATGAAGTGGTTTAATTATTGGAAAGAATTTCGAAAAAAATGGCATCTTTCACTTGGCATTCCAGAAGCAAAATTTCGTTTTCACGACCATGAGAAAATAGCACATTATGCAAATGCTGCGACTGATATAGAATTTGAATTTCCGTTTGGCTTTAAAGAACTCGAAGGCATTCATTCGCGTACTGATTTTGACCTTAGCCAACATCAGAAATTTAGCGGAAAAAAATTGCAGTATTTTGATAACGAAACAAATGAAAGTTATGTGCCTTATGTTATCGAAACGTCTATTGGATTAGACAGAATGTTTCTTGCTGTTTTAAGTTTTGCTTACAACGAAGAAAAACTTGAAGATGGCTCGGAACGTATTGTACTTCGTATTCCTCCTGTTTTAGCACCTATAAAAATTGCTGTTTTGCCGCTTGTTAAACGCGATAACATGCCCGAGAAAGCATACGAAATAATGAATGTTCTTAAATTCGATTTCATGTGCCAGTACGACGAAAAAGATACTATTGGTCGTCGTTACCGCAGGCAAGATGCAATCGGAACTCCTTACTGCATAACAATTGACCAGCAAACTTTTGAAGATAATACTGTAACAATTCGCGAAAGAGATACTATGAAACAAGTTCGAGTTTTAATTTCAAAAATCTCTGAAATCGTGAATGAAAAGTTAAATCTAAAAAATATATTAAATTTAAATAAATAAAATGCATTCTAATTTCGACCTTAACGACAAATCCATTCTTGTAACAGGTGGTACAGGCTCATTTGGAAAAAAGTTTGTTGAAACAATTTTAACCCGTTGGCCCAAAACAAAACGTTTAGTTATTTACTCCCGCGATGAACTTAAACAATTTGAGATGTCTCAAATATTTTCAAGCGAAAAATATCCTGGAATAAGATATTTTATTGGTGATATTAGAGATGCCGAGAGGTTTCGCAGAGCTTGCGAAGGAATTGAAATAATTGTTCATGCTGCTGCCTTAAAGCAGGTTCCAACTGCCGAATACAATCCTATGGAATTTATTAAAACAAATATTATTGGAGCCGAAAATGTTATAAATGCTGCATTAGACTGCGGTGTAAGAAAAGTTGTTGCTTTATCTACCGATAAAGCTGCTTCACCTATAAATTTGTACGGAGCAACAAAACTTTGTTCCGATAAACTTTTTACATCTGCTAACAATATAAAAGGAAAACGGGATATTAGTTTTTCAGTTGTACGATATGGTAATGTTATGGGAAGTCGCGGCTCGGTAATCCCGTTTTTTATGAATAAACGAAAAGAAGGAGTTTTACCAATTACTCATACCGGAATGACTCGTTTTAACATTGTACTCGAAGAAGCTATTGAGTTGGTATTAATTGCTTTAGAACGTTCGTTAGGTGGCGAAATATTTGTTCCAAAAATTCCTTCATATAAAATCACTGATGTAGCAACTGCAATAGGACCAAATTGTAAACAAACAATAATTGGAGTTCGTCCCGGCGAAAAAATTCACGAAGAAATGATTACCGAACATGATAGTTATAACACTTTAGATGCAAAAGATTTTTATATTATTTTGCCTATACTCCCCAAAGAAATTCTTGAAAATTATTTGAATCATTATTCGGCTGTTAATGTTCCTGTTGGTTTTAAATTTAATAGCGGAACAAATTCGCAATGGCTTTCTGTTGATGATATTAGAAAATTAATCAAAGAATACCTATACAAAGATTTTTCAATTTGATTAAAAATATTCCTTACGGAAGACAAACCATTGCCGATAAAGATATTGAAGCCGTTGTTGAAGTTTTAAAATCTGATTTTTTAACACAAGGTCCTAAAATAGCAGAATTTAAAAAACTATTTGCTCAATATATTCCTTATGCCTTTATACCTCGAACCTTTTTTGTATTCATTACATGTTAAATCCGATAGCTATCGGATTTATCCCGTTAGCAGTATACTTGATTTAAGAAAAAAATAATTTTCAGAATTTATTTGTTTTTTTATTTCCACAATAATCATTTGTTCTTTTTAAAATTATTATTAGGTTTGCTAACATTTTTAACTATTAAAATTTATTAACCTTGTACCGTTTAGAAACAAAAATTGATATGAACTCCAAAGAGTTTAAAATCAATAAAGAAGCTTATTTAAAACTCCTTAATAATTATAAAGAAGTATTAAAAACCGTAAAAAACGGAGGTTCCGAAAAAGCTGTAAAAAAACATAAGGAACGTGGCAAACTTTTAGCTCGCGAACGAATTGATTTATTAATTGACCCAAATACTCCTTTTTTAGAACTTTCGCCCCTTGCTGCTTACGATATGTACAATAACGAATTTCCAAGTGCCGGAATAATCACAGGAATTGGTGTTATACATGGCAGAGAAACTGTTATTGTGGCAAATGATGCAACAGTTAAAGGTGGCACTTACATGAAAGAAACAATAAAAAAACATGTGCGTGCTCAGGAAATAGCCTTAGAAAATCATATTCCATGCGTTTATTTGGTTGATTCGGGAGGTGTTTTTTTACCAGACCAGGCAAATGTTTTTCCCGATAAATATCATTTTGGAAGATTCTTTTTTAATCAGGCTCGCTTATCGGCATTAGGAATTCCTCAAATATCAATTGTTATGGGTTCTTGCACAGCAGGAGGAGCATACATGCCTGCAATGAGCGATGAAACAATTATTGTAAAAAAACAAGGTACAATATTTATTGGCGGACCACCACTTGTAAAAGCAGCAACTGGCATGGTGGTTACCGCCGAAGAACTTGGAGGCGCCGATGTTCATACTGCAATATCAGGCGTTTCCGACCATTTTGCGGAAAACGATGTTCATGCAATACAAATTTGCAGAAACATTTTTGAAACATTAAAAGCTCCCGATAAACAAATGCTTGATATTGCTCCAATTGAAGAACCTTATTACGACCCCGAAGAACTTTATGGCATTGCTCCTATTGATTTAAAAAAACCTGTTGACTCAAAAGAAATTATTATGCGTATTGTTGACGGAAGTAAATTTCACGAATTTAAAACCCGGTACGGACCAACAATTGTTACTGGTTTTGCAAGAATAATGGGATTTCCTGTTGGAATTATAGCCAATAATGGAGTATTATTTTCGGAATCGTCGCTAAAAGCTGCACATTTTGTTGAACTTTGTTGCATAAGAAAAACCCCAATAATTTTCTTACAAAACATTACCGGATTTATTGTTGGCAAAGAGTACGAAAGAGGCGGTATTGCAAGCAACGGAGCTAAAATGGTTCATGCAGTTGCAAATGCTAACGTTCCAAAATTTACTTTGATTTTTGGCAGCTCAAACGGTGCTGGTAACTATGCTATGGCAGGCAGAGGTTACGAACCACGACTTTTAAACATGTGGCCCAACGCAAAAATTTCGGTTATGGGTGGCGAACAGGCAGCAAATGTTTTAATACAGGTAAAACAAGACCAACTTTCAGTAAAAGGTCAATCAATGTCGCAGGAAGAAATTGACAAGTTAAGAAACAGTATTTTAGAAAAATACGACCATGAAGGTTCTGCATATTACAGTACATCAAGACTTTGGGACGATGGTATTCTTGACCCTGTTGATACGCGAAAAGTTTTAGCAATGGGCATTTCTATGTCGCTTAATAATAAATTTCCCGAACCAAAATTTGGGGTATTTAGAATGTGATTTTTTAAACAGGAAAATAATAATAACAAAGTAAAATATATTTATTAAAAAATACAAAATCAGGCAATATGTTATTTGATATATAGAAAGGTATTATTCAAACTAATATGCAATTACAAGTTATTCAAAAAAAGATATACGAAATAAGAGGACAAAAAGTAATGCTTGATTTTGACCTTGCCATACTGTATGAAGTTGAAACAAGGGTATTGAAACAAACTGTAAGACGTAACTTAGATATTTTTCCTGATGACTTTATGTTTCAACTTACACGGGACGAATGGAAACTTCTAACATCACAAATTGTGATGTTTGAAAAGGGACAAGGAAAAGGCAAGTATCCAAAATTTTTACCCTTCGCTTTTACAGAACATGGAGTAACCATGCTTACCAATGTACTTAAAAGCAAAAAAGCCAGACAAACAAGCGTTGCAATTGTAAGAGCATTTATTGCACTTAAACAATTTATTTTGAACTATAAGGAACTTGACGAAAAACTAAAAGAGCTTGAAACCAAGTACAACCGACAGTTTGCCGATGTTTACGAAGCCCTCAAATACCTAATGGATGACAAACAAAGCAGAGACCACTTGAAAAAAAGAAAGCAGATAGGTTTTAAAATTAATTTAAAAAAAATAGGAGATAAATGAAAAAATACAATACTATCGAAATAACTGTCGAGAAAAAAATTACAACTGTATGGTTAAACAGACCAAGCGTACATAATGCTTTCAACAGCGAAATGATTGCTGAAATTACAGATTGTTTTAACAATATTAATAACGAACAGGATATTTCAATCGTTTTATTAAGAGGAAAAGAAAAATCTTTTTGTGCAGGTGCCGACTTAAATTGGATGAGAGATGTATCAAAACAAAGCTATGACGAAAATTTAAAAGAAAGTAAAAAATTATATGATTGTTTTTTCTCTATTTACAAATGTCCAAAACCTACAATAGCAATTGTACACGGTGTTGCATTAGGTGGAGCAAATGGTTTGCTTTCGGCTTGTGATATAACATATTGCATTGATAGTACAATATTTGCATTTAGCGAAGTAAAAATAGGAATTGTTCCGGCAACCATTTCTCCTTTTGTTATTAAAAGAATTGGTGAGTTTGGAGCAAAAGAACTTATGCTCACCGGCAGAAGAATTAATGGCAAAGAAGCCGAAAATTATAAACTTGTAAACAAATCATTTAAATCAATAGAATCGCTCGAAAATTATGTGAGTATAATTATTGAGCAGTTAAAAACAAGTGGTCCAAATGCAATAACAAATTGCAAAATATTAATTTATGATGTTTGTAATGATTTAACATTCAGCGAAACACAGAAATATACAGCCAAAATGATTGCCGATATAAGAGCATCAAAAGAAGGACAGGAGGGAATGGCTGCATTTTTAGAAAAAAGAAAACCAAACTGGATTAAATAACTTATAACAAATAACACAAAAAAGGAATAAAACAGAAATAAATAGAAATAGATTGAAAAAACAGTTAACAGTCGGCAATGAGCAGTCGGCAGTGGGACTGGGGATTGAGGACTATGAACTGGGGACTGTGAACTTTGAACATAGAACTTTTTGAACAAAAAATAAATAAAATGAAACTTTTTAAAAAAATATTAGTTGCAAACAGAGGCGAAATAGCCGTAAGGGTTATGAGAACTGCTAAAAAATTAGGTATAGCAACTGTAGCAATATATTCCGAAGTTGATAAAGAATCGCTACATGTTAATTATGCCGATGAAGCATATTGTATAGGTGAAGTTGAATTAAGCGATACTTATTTGAATATCAATAAAATAATTGATGTAGCAAAACAGAATGGCTGCGATGCAATTCATCCTGGTTATGGCTTTATGGCAGAAAATTCAAAATTTGTAACAGAGTGCAATAATGCAGGAATAACTTTTATTGGTCCTAATACCGAATCAATGCGAATTATGGGTAACAAAATTGAAGCCCGTAATTTTGTAAAAAAATTAAATGTGCCTTTAACAGAAGGAGTTACTGGCAGTATAGAAAATTTAATTTCAGCTGCAAAAAAAATCAAATTTCCAATTTTGATAAAAGCTGCAGCCGGTGGCGGTGGTAAAGGAATGAGAATTGTTTATAAGGAATCGGAACTTACCGAAGCTATTGAAGCAACAAGTCGCGAAGCAAAATCATATTTTGGTGATGAAACTGTTTATATCGAAAAGTTTATTGAAGAACCCCGTCATATCGAAATTCAATTATTAGGTGATAATTTTGGGAATGTAATTCATTTGTTCGAACGGGAATGTTCAATTCAGCGTCGTTATCAAAAAATAATTGAAGAATCGCCATCGCCAACAATCACTCCCGAAGTAAGAAAAAAAATGGGCGAAGCTGCTGTAACAATAGGCAAGGCAATTGGTTATAATAATGCCGGGACAATAGAATTTTTAGTTGACAAAAATTTGAATTTCTACTTTTTGGAAATGAACACAAGGATTCAAGTCGAACACCCTGTTACAGAAATGGTTACTGGAATTGATATTGTAGAAGAACAGTTTTATATTGCCATAGGAAATCCTCTTCGAATAAAACAAGAAGATGTGAAACAAAACGGACATGCAATAGAATGTAGAATTTATGCCGAAGACCCATCGAATAACTTTTTACCTTCGCCCGGTAAAATGTGTTTTTACAAAACTCCATCTTTAACAAATATCAGAATAGAAACCGGCATATCAAAAAACACTGAAATAAAAAGTTTTTTCGACCCAATGCTCTGCAAATTAATTGTTTGGGAAAATAACCGAGAACTTGCAAATCAAAAAATGCTCAATTCATTACATGAATTTATTATTCATGGTATAAACACAAATATCTCATACTTAATAGCTTTACTACAAAATGATGCTTTTATTAATAACACCATAAACACTAAATTTTGCGACACATATACTTCAAAAATCATTGAACAAATTAATATTGAAAAAGAAGGCGTACAATTTCACATTCCATTACTTGCATATTGTTTATACACTTTAAATAATAAAAATATTCAGGAACGAAAACATTATTCCGACGAACATAATGTATGGAATATAATTGGTTATTGGCGCGAAGTAATGAAAATTAAAATACTGTTTAACGAAAAAGAATATTTTATTGGCGTGGAAGTTGGTAAAAACCTGCAATTTATTTTTGAATTAAATTCTCAAATCTACAATACTCAACTTATTGAAAATATTGAAGGAAAGTTAATGTTTTCTTTAAACAATTCAATATACACTACTTATATTTCAGAAGACGAAAAAGGAAACGCTTTTATAAGTTACAACGGACACATATTTAACATGTTAAGAAAAGATGTTCTAAAAAAAGATAACTCTACTTTTAGATTAGAAGATTTTGTTGAAGATACAAATACCATTACTTCGCCAATGCCTGGTAAGGTTATAAAAATAAATGCAAAAGAGGGTGATGAAATGAAAAAGGGCGATGTCTTTTTAATTATTGAAGCAATGAAAATGGAAAATCGCATTTTTGCAGCAAAAGACTGTAAAATAGATAAAATAAATGTAAAAACCGGCGATATGGTTGAATCGTCAACTGCATTAATTACTTTAATTTAGGTATTAAAAAGTTTCGAGTTTCAGGTTTTTAGTTTCGGGTTTTGAAGTTTTTAACAACCTCAAACTAAAAACCCTAAACCAATAAAAATATATTAATTAACTGATGTTACGTAAAAAGTTTCTCACAATGATTATTTCTCGTACTTCCTTCGTCAGCATAAACTCCGGCGCTAAGTACGCCAAGAAAATTTTTTTTTTTTTTTAAACTTTGCGAACTTATAAGTAATTTCAATTAATACACCAATTGCTTTTATATAGCATGACTATAATAAGCACGCAATAAAAAAATCATTCACCCCGTTGGATATTCCATTTTTATTGCATAACGGCTATTCAACATAATTATCCTACGGGGTAAATGATTTTTTTTAGCCACTTTTTAACTTTGTGAACTTGGCGACTTTGCGAGACAAATTTTTTATTTGCGTAACATGAGTTAATTAATAATGAGATAATAACAAAAATATAAACAGATGAAACATCCACGACTAAAAAAGACACACAAGGGAATGATTATAAATAAAAAAGTTTCAAGTTTCGGGTTTCGGGTTTTTAACAACTAAAAACCTCAAACTAAAAACCATAAACCAATAAAAATCATAATAAATCAGTGTAAATCAGCGTCTAATAAAAATATAAACACATGAAAATTGCAGACATACTTAAAGAAATAATTGAAGGGAACAGCGAATTTGTTAATAACCACAACACTGATTATTTTGCTGGACACGCTTCACATCAAAACCCTTATATTACATTAGTAAGCTGTGCCGATTCACGCGTACCTGCAAATGCAATTATGCCCAACACAATTAATAAAATTTTTAAAATTGAAAACATTGGAAATCAAGTGCTTTCATGCGAAGGTTCGGTTGATTACGGAGTTTTGCATTTAAAAACTCCTGTTTTAATGATACTTGGACATTCCGATTGTGGTGCTATAAAAGCATATTTGAAAGGATTTAACGAAGAAACCTATAACATTAAACGCGAACTCGATTTTTTATTACCCATAATAAATAAAACAGCTAATGAATTAAATTTCGAAAAGCAGCTTTCTACAACTATACAGCACAATATTGACTATCAGGTAAATATAGCTTATAAAAAATACCGCGATATAGTCAAAAATAAAAAATTAACAATAATTGGAGCATATTACGACTTTAAAAATGAGTTTAATAAAGGATACGGAAGAATTATTATTACAAATGTCAACAAAAATAAAGATAAAAATCAAATATTGGATTTGTCAGAATTTAAAGAAGTTAGAAATAATGTTAACAAGATTTATGTTGGCAGACTTATAGAATGAGTAAATATTGGCTAAATAATATTTTGATGTGATGGATGATTTTTTTTATGTCCCGATAGGGACAAAATACATGTATTAAGCTTGCCGAACTATTGGTAGAATTAATTTTCACCCCAAATAATTGCCACTTCCTTCGTAAGTGTATACTCCTGTACTAAATAGAGTCTGTCTATAAACTCTGTGTCTGATTTATAATGTTCGAGTTTGAGGCTTGCGAAGTTTTGAAAACCTCATTGCCATTGTTTGTGTCCTCACAAACAATGACGGAATGACCCCGTAGCGAAGCGTACTGGGGCATAACGAAAATCGGACATTCTAGACAGACACTATTTTGGTAATTGGTTTAAAAAATCGTTATAAACTTTTACAAAATTTTCGAGATGGAGCAGCATGTTTTTGGTTTCGTGCATAATACCAAGATAAAGTATTGTTGTGCGGGTATTAATTTCGGAATCTTTAATATTTTTAAGTTGCACTTTTCGATGACTATCAATAAACATTACAATATTATTTATTCGCTGTTGAATTACTGATATTTCAATGGTTTTATTATTAATTTGTTCAATTACAAATGCGAAAAGTTCTTTAACTTGTTTTTTAATTAATTTAAGTTCATCAAATTGCTCCGAAGGAATTGGGTTGTGAACATTATTAACATGAGTAAATGCAGGATTTGTTATATAATTAAGGCAGTATTCTGCTTCCCTAAGGTAATCGTAAATTTGAATAGAATGTGTTCCTGAAACAAACAGCTCTTTGCTTAAATTTTTAAATGTGTTTATAGCTCTTGTTTTAAATTTTTTAGTTTGTTTATTCATGTTTGTAACATCTTTAGAAAGTTTTTTTAGCAACTTCCTATTTTCATCTTCAAGAGCATCAATAGTTTCTGAATATATTTCAGGAATTTTAGAAATAATTAACATTGATTGCTCATTAGTAAGTTCAGATAATTCTTTAGATGTTTGTGGTAAATAAGCTTCAACTTCTTTTTCAGTATTTTCATTTTCAATTTTTTTATGCATGATTTTGGTTCTGTACAATAAAACAACAGATAAAATAACCATTGCAATTACGCCAAAAATTCCACCAAAATAAAGAATAAATGCAACAATTGCAGCAGCAAAAAATGCTATTAATGCAGTAAAAAACCAACCACTGATAACAGTTAAAACTCCTGTAATTCTGTAAACTGCCGATTCTCGTCCCCATGCACCATCGGCTAATGAAGTTCCCATAGCAACCATAAACGTAACATAAGTTGTTGATAATGGCAATTTTAGTGAAGTTGCAGATGCGATTAAAATACTTGCTACAACAAGATTTACTGATGCTCTTATTAAGTCGAAAGATGCTTGAGAATCTTCCTCGTTATTGACATTATTATAATTTGGTTTTTCAAATCTTTTTCCCATAAATGTAAAAACAGCTTTTGGTAAAAAAGCACCTAATCCTTTTTGCATTGTTACAGAACTTTGAACAATTGTTCGAGCCATTATAGATGAACCCCAACGTTCATCGCCCTCACCTTGACGACTTAATTGAACTGTTGTTTGAACAACAGTACGAGCTTTTCGTGATAAGAAAATAGTTACAACCATTATTAATCCAGCAATAAGTAAAAAATAAATGTCGGTTTGAACATCGCCTTTTAGTCCTATCATATTATATGTATCGGGGTTTTCACCCGATGCTTGCCAAAGTTGATACGATTTATATCCTGCCATGGGTGCACCTATAAAATTAACTAAATCGTTTCCTGCAAAGCTCAATGCTAATCCAAAAGTACCAGCGAGCACAACAAGTTTAAACACGTTTAGTTTAAACAACCAATGAAATAGCTGTAATAATATTGATAAAATAACAAATGACGCAATAACAATTAAAATATTGTTATCAGAAATCCAGGTTTTTGCTGATTTAGCTATAAATGAAGTGTCATTTAATCCTTTTAACATTATAAATAATAAAATTGCTGTAAGTGCAACACCTCCAAAAATTCCAGATGTGTATTTTATGTTTTTTTGATAATTAAATGTATAAATTAATCTAACAATATATTGAACAACTAAACCAACTACAAAAGCAACAACTACCGAAATTAATATACCTGAAATAATTGCCAATGCTTTTTCGGTATTAATATAATTTCCTAATTCGCTTACCGAATGATGAGTTTTAATTATTTTAATAATTGATACAGCTACTGCGGCACCAAGTAAATCGAAAACAATTGAAACAGTTGTTGAAGTGGGTAATCCAAAAGTATTAAAGAAATCTAATAAAAGCACATCGGCAATCATTACGGCTAAAAAAATTATTATTATTTCGGAGAATACAAATTGCTCAGGATTAAAAATACCTTTTCGTGCAACTTCCATCATACCTCCCGAAAACAACGAGCCGATTATTACTCCAGCCGATGCAATAATAATTATTAATCGGAAAGATGCTGCCTTTGAACCAACTGCAGGACCTAAAAAATTTACTGCATCGTTAGCTACTCCAACTGTTAAATCAGTAACTGCAAGTAATCCAAGAATAATAATTATTGCTAAAAAATACCACTCCATAAATAAAAATTAATTATGCAAATTTATAATTAATTAATGAAGGTAAAATAATTTGAAGTTAAGAAATTGTTAAGTTTTTTCAAAATGAAGTATGAAAGCTGAAAGAGCTAAAATCTTAAATTATTTTTTACCTTTGCTATTTGTAATCATTCTAAAATGGACATTGATTTTCTTGATATTATTAAACAATCATTTTTAGTTTCGGGCTTTGTATTATTTATGATGCTCATTATTGAGTATATAAACGTTCGTACAAAAGAAAAATGGAGTAGTCCTCTTAAAAAATCAAAATGGGTTCAATTAATAATTGCAATATTCCTGGGAGTAACTCCAGGATGTGCAGGAATTTTTGCAGTAGTATCGCTTTATACTCATAACATTATAAATTTTCCTGCATTACTTAGCGGAACCATTGCCGCAGTTGGTGACGAATCATTTATTATGTTGTCGCTTATTCCTTTAACTGCAATAAAAATATTTGTTTATGTTTCCATTATTGCTTTTGTAGCTGGAATAGTTTTTAATTTTATCATAAAAAAACAAATTAACCCTAAATTCGAAAAGCATCTTCAATTGCATGGCGACGATTGTTGTGCTAAAGGTCCACTTGAACATCACACTCATAAACACGAAAAAAAATATGGATTTACTTTTGCAAGGTCAATGTTTGTTGCAATACTCATTCTTATTATATTTAGCCAATTTGTTGAGTTTGGTAACTTACATGAAGCCGGGCACGAACATTCCGTTTTTTCGTCCGAAACAATTATTTTTTTCGGAATGGGGTTAATTTCTTTATTTGTTATTATTACAGTTCCCGAACATTTCCTGTTGGAGCATTTATGGGGGCATGTATTAAAAAAACATTTTGCAAGATTAATTATGTGGACTTTGGGAGCATTAATTTTCATAGCATTTTTGAACCAATATCTTTCGTTTGATGAGTGGACAAAAGCTAACTCTTTCTGGATTTTGTTATTGGCAATTGGAGTTGGAATTTTACCAACTTCTGGTCCTCATATTATTTTTATAACATTATTCATGCAAGGGGCAATTCCTTTTAGTTTTTTACTTGCTAATTCTATTGTTCAGGAAGGTCATGGCGGAATACCATTGTTAGCCGAAGATAAGTGGAGTTTTGTTAAAATAAAGTTAATTAAAATTACTATTGCACTTATAATTGGACTTTTAGGAATGTATTTCACTTTTTAAAATTATTTCTGTTTGTTGTTTATTGTTCTTTACGAAATACGAATTATACGAATGTACGAATAAAATATTGTTCATTGTTTAAAAAAGTTTATTGTTCTATTGTTTCATTGTCATTCAATAGTCATACGATTGTCATACTTTGTATTTTTGTTTTTACAATTTATTTCTATGAATTTCTATTTATTTCTGTTTTTTATTGTTTAAATTGAGTTGCTTATGAAAAATATTGTTCTAATTCTTTTACTCCTTGTTTTTCCTTACTTTGTAATTAGTCAAAACGATAAATTTACTGACGAAATTGTAATACTTCATGTAAACGATATTCACGGTAGAATTGACCAGTTTCCTACACTTTCGGCAATGGTAAATGAAATAAGAGCGAAACATAAAAATGTGATTTTGGTTTCGGCAGGCGATATGTTTAGCGGTAATCCTATTATTGATAGATATTCTGAAAAGGGTTTTCCTATAATTGATTTAATGAATGATTTGAATTTTGACCTCTCAACTATTGGAAATCACGAGTTTGATTTTGGCACACAAGTACTTGCAAAAAGAATAAAAGAGGCTAAATTTCCTTTTATTGTAGCTAATATGCAACCAAAAATAGAAGATTTTCCAAAATTAGAGCCATATAAAATTTATAAATTTGGTAAAGCTAAAATTGCTATACTTGGTATAACTCAAGTTTTACCAATAGGAATTCCTGATACCCGCCCCGAAAATTGCCAAGATTTTATATTTACTCAAGGAATTGAAAAAACGAAAGAATATAAATGGCTGTCAAAAAAAACAAATGCTTTAATAGCTCTTTCGCACATGGGCGTTTATAACGATTCGTTATTGGCTACACAAATGCCTGAAGTTTTGGCAATTATTGGCGGACATTCGCACACTTTGTTATTAAAACCTTTAATTGTAAACGGCGTTAGTATTGTTCAAACTGGTTATTATCTTAAAAATTTAGGAGTTTTAACAATAAAATTAAATGGCAAAAAAATAGTTTCCGTAAGCGATACTTTATTATTATTAAAAAACTATTCTGAAAAAGATTCACTTGTTGCAAAAAAAGTTGCACATTACAATAACAATAATGAATTTAAAGAAATTGTAGGATTTCTTGATTCCCCACTTAATGGACTTAACGAACTTGGTGGTTTTATGGCAGATGCTGCACTTAAGGCAGCAAAAACAGATTTTGCATTTCAGAACAGCGGTGGAATAAGAGTATTGGGACTTCCTGCAGGACCAATTACTAACAAACAAATATACGAACTCGACCCTTTTGCAAACGAAATTATGGTTTGTAAAATGACTGCTACGCAAATTCGTGAACTTATTACTTATGGTTATATTAAAGAAAAAAAAGCAGATATGATCTCATCAGGATTAAATTCTATAATTTATTTAAACAATGATAAAAGTATTGATAAAATTGAACTTAAATTGCCAAATGGAGATGCAATAGACGAAAATATAGTTTATGCAACTGCAATTAATAGTTATGTTGTTAGCTCATACAAATTTAGCAAAACAGGTAGTGTAGTGAGAACAGGTATTACAACAACTGATGCAATATTTCGTTTAATGTCTACTATTAAAGGAGTAAATTACTCTGGGATAGAAAGTGCAAAAACAATAACAAAATAAAAAATAATTTATGAACCCCCTTTTTATTATTCTAATTTTAGTAGCTTTACTTTCATCGTGTAATATACGTGAGGTCGAAATTGGCAACATCGAAGGTGTAAGCATTAAAAATATAACAAAAGAACAAATTTCACTTGAGTTAATGGTACCTGTAAAAAATAATAATAATTTTGCTTTTACAATTTCTGATGTGAATATTGATTTAACATTGAGTAATGTAAATTTAGGAAAAGTGAAAAAATCAACTAAAATCAGAATACCGGCAAATTCAAGCGAAACACAAAATGTTGGAATAGACATTAAATATAGTAAGCTCACCGAAAACCCACTTTCGCTTATAACTGCTGCACTAAAAAACAAAATTGAACTAAAAGCAACTGGTTACATTAAAGTACGAAAATTTTTGTTTACCAAAAAATATGATATTAATGAAAATCAGCCTGTTAAATTATTTAAAAAAGGATTGCTTTAATTTCTTTATTCAAAATTTTTGAACTATGATAAATATTTGTATTTTTGAAAATTAAAAAATTTTATAATATGAAAAATATTCTTGTACCAATAGATTTTTCGGCAGATTCTATTAATGCCCTTGAACATGCAATCTTTTTTGCTAATTCCATTAATGCCGATGTTTCAATTATTCATGTTAAAAAGAATAAAAACTTTGAAACACCTTTTTATTTCAAAGATTTTAATTTGTCAGTTGGAAAATCTTTAGACAACTTTATGGGTATTTTAGTAAACAAATTTAAAGATAAACTTAAAAATAAATTAGAATATAAAATTCGTCAAGGGAATGTGTATAAAGAAATTACCAATCAGGCAAAATATGATGATGCTTATTTAATAATAATGGGAACACACGGTGTAAGTGGCTTCGAGGAGCTTTGGATTGGTTCAAATGCTTACAGGGTTGTTTCAAATGCCCCATGTCCAATTATTACTATCAGAAACGGATTTCTGCATAAAAAATTAAGTAATGTTGTAATGCCAATTGATTTAACTAAAGAATCGCGAAAAAAAGTTCCCTTTGTAACAGAATTAGCACGTTTATTTAAGTTCACTGTACACATTGTTGGTGTTTCGGAAGTTAAATCTTATGACGTTTCTAAATTAAATTCTTATTGCTCACAAGTTGAAGAATACTTTAAAAATAAAGACGTAAAATATATTAAAAAGATTATAGTAGGTTCAAATAAAACTGACATACTTATTGAATATGCAAATAAAGTAAATGCTGAACTTATTGCTATTATGACCGAGCAACCTTCAAATACTGCATTTTGGCTTGGTCCTAACGCTCAACAAATGGTCAATCACTCTCCAATACCAGTTCTTAGTATTCGCGATCAAAAATAATTTATGCATATTGTTATTTTAATCTGTGCTTTATTATTAACGGATAAAATTTATTCGCAACCAAAAATATTTTCACAATTAAACGAAACTAACGCAGGTTGTGGAAAAATAACTTTAAATCAAGAACCTCGAATTGAGGCAATTGTTGCAAAGCATATCGAAATAAATCAAAAAGCAAAAGGTTTTCCCGGATACAGAGTTCAGGTTTATTTTGGTTCTGGTTCCGATGCTAAAAGTCTTGCTAATAAAGTGCGGAATAATTTAAATAACGAATTTCCCGATTACGATTCTTATTTAATATATGAAGCTCCATATTTTAAAGTTCGGATTGGCGATTTTCGTAATCGTAACGAATCATACAAAGCATTCAAATTAATACAGTCAAATTATCCTCAGGCATTTATTGTTGACGATTTAATTGCATTACCAAGATTGGAATAACAAAGTGTACAAATTATAACAACATTTTACACATCACAACTTTTTATTAAGGGGAATTTTATATTCTTTGTGATTTACTTTAACTTTAATTTTTGTTTTAAAAGTAGCTCCATGTATAAAACAAAAACAATGTACAAAACAAATAAAAATGAGTTGAATAGTAGCGATATCGAAGATGAATCAATTTTAACGATTAGTGAAACAGCGTAAATTGCAAATGCAGCTAAAAAATAAATTCCTATTCGTAACAATGGGTAACTTACTTTATAATAAACATTTCCTAAAACATAAGATACTACCATCATTAAAAAATAACAAACTAAAGTAGCCCATGCAGCTCCCATGTAACCCATAATTGGAATCAACCAGAAATTTAAACTAATTGTTATAGCAGCTCCGAATATTGCTAAAAATGCACCCCAATGGGTTTTATTAGTGAGTTTATACCAAATTGAAAGATTAAAAAATATACCAAGAAACAGATTTGCAAGCAATAATATTGGAACTACTTTTAAGCCGGAGCGGAAATTTTCGCCAATAAAATATTTTATTATATCTAAATATAACAATACTCCTAAAAAAATCATTAATCCAAAAATTATAAAATATTTCATAACTTGAGCATATAATTCCTTTGCATCTTTCTCTTTTGCCTGATTAAAAAAGAATGGTTCGGCGGCATATCTAAAAGTTTGAATAAATAAAGTCATTAATACTGCAACTTTATAGTTTGCACCATATATTCCTAATTGGTCCATTGCAGTTGAAGTATCTGTTAATAATCGCTTTAACATAGCTCTATCAAAAGTTTCATTAACCATTCCTGCTAAACCGGCAATAAGTATAGGTAGAGAATAAAGGAGCATTTTTTTCCAGATAACAGTATCAAATGATAATTTAATTTTAATTGTTGGGATAAGCATTATAAAAGTAAAAACGCTTGCGAGCATATTTGAAATAAAAATATAACCTACTCCAATATTTGGATTATAAATCCAGCTTGGTATTATTATTCCTTTTTTTATTAACAAAGGACACAACAATAAGAAAAATAAATTTAATCCAATAAATAAAATAATGTTTGTCAGTTTAATTAAGGCAAATTTTAATGCTTTATTTTGTTGTCTTAAATAAGCAAAAGGAATTGCTGTTAACGCATCGAAACCAATAATAATACCGAGCCATATTATATATTCGGAATGATTGTTATATTCAAGAACTGAAGCAATTGGTTTTGAAAAAACTACTACTAAAACAATGAACACAAACGACGACACAAAAAGGGATATGAGTGAAGTTGAATAAACTTTTATGTTTCCTTTTTCACTTTCCCAAAAACGAAAGAAGCCGGTTTCCATTCCATAAGTAAGCACAATTAATAAAAAGGACAAATAAGCATAAAGTTCGGTAACTACACCATATTCTCCAGTTGAAAAAATATTTGTGTAAAGTGGTACTAATAAATAATTTAACAATCTTCCGATTATACTGCTTAAACCATAAACAGCTGTTTGTCCGGCTAATTGTTTTATTTTTCCCAAAATGAATTTATTAAAGCGTAAAAATATAAAAAAAAAGCGTTTAAAATTTTAAACGCTTTTTAATTTATTAGTAAGTTTAATCAAAAATGTGATTTTAGTTTTTCAGTAATTTTTTACCCTTAATCCCTAAAGGGAAATTACTGAAAAACAAATTTACAATATTTTAGGTCGTACTTATTGATGTGTTTCTGTTTTAGATTCTTTTTTTGGTTCTTCAGGTTTTGGCAATAAAATTTTTCGTGATAACTTCATTTTACCACGATTATCAATTTCGAGTAATTTTACCTGAATTTTTTGACCAAGTTTTAATGCATCTTCAACCTTATTTAATCTCCGCCATTCAATTTCAGAAATATGAAGTAATCCTTCTTTGCCGGGGAAAAGTTCAACAAATGCACCGTATTCCATTATAGATTTAACGGTTACATCGAAAATTCCACCAATTTCTAAATCGCCAATAATTCCTTTAATACGTTTAATTGCCATATCAATTGCATCTGCATTAGGAGCAGCAACTTGCACAATTCCATGGTCGTCAACTTCCTCAATAGTAATTGTAGTATTTGTTTTTGCTTGTATATCCTGAATAATTTTCCCACCAGGTCCAATAATTGCACCTATCTGGTCTTTAGGAACTATCATACTAATAATTCGTGGTGTATGTGGTTTATAATCGGCACGTGGCTCATGTAAAGTTTCTAAAATTTTACCCAATATGTGTAAACGACCTTCGTGTGCCTGAGCTAAAGCTTTGCTTAAAACTTCATAAGAAAGTCCATCAACTTTAATATCCATTTGTGTAGCAGTAATTCCATCGCGGGTACCACAAACTTTAAAATCCATATCGCCTAAATGGTCTTCGTCGCCTAGAATATCTGATAGAATAGCAAATCTTCCGGTTTTTGTATCGGTAATTAAACCCATTGCAATACCTGTTACAGGTTTTTTAATTTTAACTCCTGCATCCATAAGTGCCAATGTGCCGGCACATACAGTTGCCATTGATGATGAACCGTTTGATTCTAAAATATCTGAAACAATACGAATAGTATAAGGATTAATGTTATAATCAGTTGGAATCATTCTTTTCAAAGCTCTGTGTGCAAGATTACCATGCCCAACTTCACGACGACCAACTCCTCTGTATGGACGAGCTTCGCCGGTAGAAAAAGGAGGAAAATTATAATTCAATAAAAAGCGTTCTTTTCCTTGAAATACTGCTCCATCTATTAATTGTTCATCGAGTTTTGTACCTAATGTTACAGAAGTTAAAGACTGAGTTTCGCCTCTTGTAAATATTGCAGAACCATGAGCCATTGGCAAATAATCAACTTCACTCCATATTGGTCGTATTTGGTCAAATTTTCTACCATCTAAACGAACTTGTTCGGTTAAGTAATATTCGCGGATTGCTTCTTTCTCTAAATTGTGATAATAACGAACAACCATTGCCAGAATGTTTTCGTCGGGTTCTGTGAGTGTTGTTATAAATTCTTCATGAATAGCTTTTAAAGCATCGGCTCTTTTGTGTTTATCAGCAGTAGCTGTCTTTATAAAATTATATATTTTTTGATAAGCGAAATTGCGGATATTGGTTTTTATTTCTTCATCATTATGTTCATGGCAGTATTCACGTTTTACAACGCCTAATTGTTCGGCAAGTTCGATTTGTGCTTTGCATTGTGTTTTTATTGCATCGTGTGCAAAACGAATAGCTTCTGCCATTTCTTCTTCGCTAACTTCGTTAAGTTCGCCCTCTACCATTAAAATATTATCGTAAGTAGCTCCAACCATCATATCAATATCAGCATTTTCGCGGGATGAGCGTGATGGGTTAATAACTAATTTACCATCAATTTTTGCAACACGAACTTCCGAAATTGGACCATGAAATGGAATATTACTAACAGCAATTGCTGATGAGGCAGCAAATCCAACAAGTGCATCTGGCAAATCATCGCTATCACAAGAAATAAGGTCAATGTTTACAAAAGTTTCTGCATGATAATCATCCGGAAAAAGTGGACGTAATGCCCTATCAACCAATCGGGATACCAATATCTCGTGATCAGAAGGGCGAGCTTCGCGTTTCATAAATCCGCCCGGAAAACGTCCGGTTGATGCGTATTTTTCGCGATAATCAACAGAGAGTGGCATAAAATCAACATTCTCTTTCGCTTCCGTAGCTGATACTACTGTTGCTAAAAGCATTGTTTTCCCCATTTTTAAAACAACAGAGCCATCAGCTTGTTTTGCAAGTTTGCCGGTTTCAATTTCTATTGTTCTTCCATCGTTTAATTGGATTGTCTTTTTTAATGCGTTGTACATAAATTATTGTTTTTTATTCTTTTTAATATAAAAAAAGGCAATTTTGGAATTGCCTTTTATTTTTACTTCCTGAGCTTAAGTTTTTTAATGATAGAACGATATCTTGCAATATCATTATCTTTAAGGTAGTTAAGCAACTTTTTGCGTTTACCTACAAGTTTTAGCAACGCCTGTTGTGTTGCAAAATCTTTTTTGTTGTCTTTTAAATGACCTGTTAAATGATCGATACGGTACGAGAACAATGCGACTTGGCTTTCTGCAGAGCCAGTGTCTCCGTTACTCTTTCCGTATTTCTCAAAAAGCTCTTGCTTTTTTTCTGCAGTTAAATACATAAATTTTAAAATTTAGTTTTTATTAAAAATGATTGCAAAGGTAGTAATAATTTTATATTTAATGACATCTTTACATAATAAATTTCTAATTCGGTGTTTATCAATTAAATATTGGAATAGTAATTCTTTTTTATTATTGCTTTGAGTGCGTTAAAAATTTACTTTAGTTAATAAAAACACACATTTATTCTAATATTATTTAATACTGATTAAAGTTGGTTTTATATAATTAGTGTCTGTCCATAATGTCCGATTTTTTCGTTATGCCCCAGTACGCTTCGCTACGGGGTAAACTTGTTTTGAAAACAGTCATTTACATTCCGCCATTGTTTGTGTCCTCACAAACAAAGCGTGCATATTATATGCTCAAAAAGAGATTGCAAATCGTTTGTGAAGACACAAACGAAGGCAGTGAGGTTTTCAAAACTTCGCATGTTTACCCTGTAGAATTCCGATTTATCGGAATATTCAACAGGGCCTCAAACTCGAACATTATAGTTCAGATACTGACTTTATATACAGACACTAATTAACAAATTTTTACTTAATTTTGTTCTGAAATTTTTGAATATGAAAATCATAAAAATAAATCCCAAAAAATCACTGAATAAAGCATTTTTAAAGCAAAGACCTTTAAGAACTGAGATTGATTTATTCAAATCTAATCTTATCCGCCTTTTAGGTAAAGTTGATGAAATTGAGCGTGAAGAAAATCAAAAAAATCATATTCGCGATTTCTTACTCGACACATACTACAAGAATATTAACGAAATAAATACAAAAGATTCTAAAGACCTTGTAATTCATCTTGGTAAAACCAACAAAGAAAAAGTTGGGGTAATAATTGAAGCTAAACGACCTGAAAACAAAATCGAAATGCTCTCTGAAAATAAGCCCAATTCTAAAGCATTTCAGGAACTTGTACTTTATTATTTGAGAGAACGCATTGAAGAAAACAATATTGACATAAAATACCTTATTGTAACAAATATATATGAATGGTACATGTTTGAAGCTTCATATTTCGAAAAGTTGTTTTTTAGAAATAGCTCTTTCGTAAAACAATATGAAGAATGGCGTGACGGGCAAAAAGTAACAACCGACACTAATCTTTTTTATAATTCAATTGCAAAACCATTTATTGCTCAAATTGAAGATGAAGTTCCTTGTATTTATTTTGACATCAGAGATTATGAAGAATTTTTAAGAAACAATAATTATGAAGACGATAAAAATTTAATCGCTCTACAAAAATTACTATCCCCATTCTTTCTTTTAAAGGTTCCTTTTGCTAATGACAGCAATTCATTAAACGAAAATTTTTATAAAGAACTATTGCACATTGTTGGATTGGAAGAAGTTAAAGATGGCAGTAAAAATGTAATTCGCAGAAAAGAAAAAGATAAACAAGCCGGCTCTTTAATTGAAATCACAATAAGTATTTTAATTACAGAAGATTCATTAAATAAAATTAAAGATAAAACAGTATATGGCGAAACTAAAGACGAACAACTTTTTAATGTTGCTCTTGAGCTTTGTTTAATATGGATAAACCGTATTTTGTTTCTGAAATTACTCGAAGGTAAACTTATAACATATCACAAAGGGAATAAGGAATATCGTTTTTTAAATTCTGAAACACTCAATGACTTTGATGAATTATATAAACTTTTTCATCAGGTATTAGCCAAAAATACTAATGACAGAACAATAAATATTAAACAGAAATATGCTCATATCCCTTATCTGAATAGTTCATTGTTCGAGTTTTCTGAATTAGAAAATTTAACAATAAAAATAAATTCACTTGATAATTCCGAAGCTGTTAATTTAATTAGTAATACTGTTTTAAAAGAAGAAAAAAGGAAAATTTCGAAGTTGCCTACTCTTGAGTATTTGCTTAAATTTTTAGATGCTTATGATTTTGCAAGCGAAGGTTGCGAGGATATTGCAGAAGAGAATAAATCAATTATCAATGCTTCGGTACTTGGAAAAGTTTTTGAAAAAATTAATGGATATAAAGATGGCTCCATTTTTACACCGGGTTTTATAACAATGTACATGAGCCGTCAATCGTTACAATTGGCTGTTGTTCAAAAATTTAACGAATATTTTAAATCAAAAAAGATAACAGAAGTAAATACTTTTGAAGAACTTTATAACCGCATCGAAAAAATTGATATTAAAACATCAAATGGAATTATTAATTCACTTAAAATTTGCGACCCCGCTGTAGGTTCAGGTCATTTTTTGGTTTCAGTGCTTAATGAGTTAATTGTTATAAAATCGGAACTTGGAATATTGGTAGATAAAAACGGAAAGCGATTAAAAGATTATGAAATTGAGGTTGACAACGATGAATTAATAATTTCTGACGAAAATGGCATTTTTGAATATAATTATCAAAATAAAGAGAGTCAACGAATACAGGAAACTATTTTTAACGAACGTAAAACTATAATTGAAAACTGTTTGTTTGGAGTTGATATAAATCCCAATTCAGTTAAAATTTGCCAATTACGTTTGTGGATTGAACTTTTAAAGAGTTCGTATTACAAAACTCCCGATTTTACTGAACTCGAAACATTACCAAATATTGATATAAATATTAAATGCGGAAATTCTTTAATAAGTCGTTTTGCTTTAGATATTGATTTAAAACAAATTGCTAAAAGTTCAAAATGGTCAATATTTTCGTATCAAAATGCAGTTGAAGCATATAAAAACAGCACCAACAAACAAGCAAAACAGGAACTTGAGAAATTTATAACCGACATTAAAGCAAATTATATTACAGCAATTCAACAACATAATCCTAAACTACAAAAATTGTATAAATTAAAGCGGGAATACGATTATTTATTTCCCGAAAATGGTTTATTCCTTCACGAACCAGACATTGATTACGGCGGGGATAAGAAAAAAATTGAACAATCAAAACAATCAAAACAAGCAGAACTTGAAAGGTCAGAAAAAGCTGTAAATGATGAAAAAGTTTTTTATGAAAGAAATAATGCTTTTGAATGGCGTTTTGAATTTCCCGAAGTGCTTAATAATAATGGCGATTTTAAAGGATTTGATGTCGTTATTAGTAATCCTCCGTATGGAGTTTCGATAAAAGATACTTATAGAGAAATTGTTGTAAGTTTATTGGGTAAAGTGCCCGACTTTGAGATATATTATTTTTTTATTAATCTTTCCAAAAAACTATTAAAACCAAACGGCATTAATTCTTTTATCATCCCAAATACTATTTTGTTTAACGTATTTGCAAAAAAATATCGTGAAAATCTTTTCAATAATTGGCAAATAAACGAAATACTTGATTGTACTGAATTTAATGTATTTGAGGGCTCAGCAACTGTAAGGTGTATTATCACGCAATTTATCAACAAAAAATCAGATGATTTTGTTTATTATAGACCTACACATAATATTAATTCCTTTAAAGAATTAATAAATAGAGCATTATCAAAAACAACAAAAGAAATTTTACTTGCTAATAATCAAAATTGGGCTTTAGTTTTTAAATTAAATGCTAATACTTTAAATTTGATTTCTAAAATTAAATTCAAAAAGAAAACATTAAGCGAATATTTCCCTGAAATAAGTCAAGGTTTAATCGCTTATGATAAATATCAAGGTCAAAACGAGGCTACTATTAAAAACAGAATTTATCATAGTATAAAATCAAAAAGTGGTTGGAAAAAATGGCTATGGGGTGAAGATATAACACCATATTCTGTAATTTGGAATGGAAAAGAATATATAAATTATTGTGAAGGGATTGCCAATCCAAGAGAACCTATATATTTTAATAATGAAAGAATATTAGTAAGAGAGATTACTAATCCAAAAATATACGCAGGTTATACTTCAGAAGAATCATACAATGATCCTGCAATCATTAATATTCTTATAAAAAAGAATGGCATTATAAAAATAAAAGTATTATTATCAATTCTTAATTCAAAACTTGCTACTTTTTATCATTTTAATTCATCTCCAAAAGCCACTAAAGGTGCATTTCCTAAAATTTTAGTTGAAGATCTTAAAAACTTTCCTATTCCAAGTATTTCACTACAAAAACAAAATATAATAATAGAAATTGTTGACAAAATTATTTCACAAAAACAACATGAAAAAGATACCACTAAATTAGAAAAACAAATTGATGAATTGGTTTACAAACTTTACGAAATTACACCAGAAGAGCAGAAGCTAATTGAATGAGAAAAATAATATCTGCTGATTTTTTTATAAATATAAGCCATTAATAACCCTTTATGCAAAAACATGATTTTACTTCACTAAACTCCGATTCAGATTTTAAAACTCTCGCATTAAAAACATTTAGCTTTCAAGCAAAAAATAATTTAGTTTATAAGGAATATCTTAAACTTTTAAATGTCATTCCCGAAAAAGTTGATGATATTAAAAAAATCCCATTTTTACCTGTAACATTTTTTAAAACTCATAAAATAAAATCGTTTAAAACAAAAGAAAATATTATATTTATAAGTAGTGGAACAACGGGCAACGAAACCTCGAAACACTATGTAAAAGATTTAGAAATTTATAAAAAAAGTTTCGAATCGGCTTTTAAATTGTTTTACGGAAACATATCCGATTACTGCATTTTGGCACTATTACCTTCTTATTTGGAAAGAAATGGTTCTTCGTTAATTTATATGGTTAACGAACTTATTAAACAAAGTGAAAATAATTTGAGCGATTTTTACATTAACAATTTCGATGAACTCAATAACAAATTGAAAATTTTATCAAAAAATAAACAGAAAACTATTTTGCTCGGTGTTAGTTTTGCTTTAATGGATTTTTCGGAAAAGTATCCTCAAAAACTTCCTAATAATTTTATTGTGATGGAAACTGGTGGTATGAAAGGACGAAGAAAAGAAATTACCCGCAATGAATTACATAAAACACTTTGCAATAAATTAGGGGTTACTACAATTCATAGCGAATATGGTATGACAGAGTTATTATCGCAGGCATATTCGAAAGAAAATGGGATTTATTATTGTCCCCCGTGGATGAAAGTCATTATTCGCGATACTTATGACCCATTCAGTTGTTTGCCAAACGAAAAAACTGGTGGAATAAATATTATTGACCTTGCAAACCAATATTCATGCTCTTTTATCGAAACTCAAGATTTAGGGAAAACATATAATGACGGAGGTTTTGAGGTTATGGGCAGGTTTGACAATAGCCAAATTCGTGGTTGTAATATACTTATAAGCTAAATAGTGTTTGTCCATAATGTCCGATTTTCGTTATGCCCCAGTACGCTTCGCTACGGGGTCATTCCGTCATTGTTTGTGAGGACACAAACAATGGCAGTGAGGTTTTCAAAACTTCGCAAGCCTCAAATCCGATAGCTATCGGATCGAACATTACTCACATTTATATTGTTTTTTAAGGTGTTTGCCCTGTTAGATAGTTTAAAAAAAGAGCGAACAATAAAAGAACAATTATCTAACAGGGAGAATGAGATCGCGGAGTTTACACTGATCTTTGCGAATGTTCTAAGTTCTGAATCAAACACTGACTTTATAGACAGACTCTAACTAATACCATTTATAAATTTTTAAACCTGTAAGAAAAACAATTAGTCCACTTGTAAATAAAATAACAATTGGTACAATTACTTCATTTAGCCCTGCACCTTCGTTAATAACACTTCGTAAACTATCAGTAAAAAGGGTTAACGGTAAATATTTTATTATTTGTATTGCAAAATCCGGAAAATGATTATAACTAAAAAAAATACCCGAAAGTAACATCATAGGCATTGTAAATAAATTAACTAGTCCATTGCCAACCTGAGTATTTGATGTTCGTGAAGCTAAAAGAATAGCCAACCCCATAAAGAAAAAACAACCACTAATTAAAATTCCTGCAAATGCGAACATACTACCCTGAATTGTAATTCCAAAAACAATACGGGCAAAAACAAGCAATACAACTACTTCGAGTATAGAAAAAGTAAAACGTGATAAAAACATTGTAAACATAAAAAGCGATTTTTTCATTGGAGTTGCAACAATTCTTCGTAAAAGTTTTTTTGAACGTTTGCTAATTAAACTATAACTAATTCCCCACAAGCTGGAGCTCATTATTCCCATTGCTAACAAACCTGGCACTAAAAAATCAATATAACGCATACCTTTGGCTTCTAATGGTTTAATTATAGAATTGTCAGAAATTAATTTTTTATTGTCTATTGTTCCCGAAATTAAAATGTATGCTAATCGTGATGATGCATTTGCAGGGTCGAAATAATAATTTACTTTTTTATTTTCTTCGGATATTATTATTTCTATTTGTCCTCGCTTCATCATTAATTCACTTTCAGTTTTTGTAACAACTTGAAAATTAGAAATAGTTTTTCCGATATTATCGTTATTATTTATTATTTGATATTTATTTTTTAGTTTAGTGCAATTTGTTTTAAGAAAATTTTTAAGAATTGAGTTTTCATTGTTTTGGGGTAAAATAACTGCAGCATTTTGCACTATTTCGGGTTTATCGGAAAAAGCCATTCCTAATGCAAGCGACATTAATATTGGAAAAATAAATGACCAAAATAATGCTCCGGGTTCACGAAAAAACTCTTTAAACTGAATTGATAAAAGTTGTGTGAATTGCTTAATCATTGTTTTTTGTTAATCAGTTAGTTTTCTGCCTGTCATTTTAATAAATAAATCGTCGAGAGTAACGTATCGGCAACGAAGTTCAGAAATTTCACAATTTGCATTGTTTAGTAAATTAATTATTTCGGGTAAAACAATTGATGTATTTACAATGTTAATTGTTACTAAATTAGTAGATTCGTCAAAGTTAATATTTCGCACATCGTTATAGCCGGAAAAATCAGGCAATTTATTTTTGTCGCTAACTTTAAACTCAATAATTTCGCCTGAATCGGAATCAGATATTAATTCTTTTAAAGTACCTTTTGAAAGGACTTTTCCGTTGTCCAAAATAATAATTTTATCGCAAAGATTTTCGGCTTCTTCCATGTAATGGGTAGTTAAAATCATTGAGGTGCCTTGCTCTTTTTTTAATGAATGAAGAATTGACCATATTTCTCGACGAGCAGTTGGGTCAAGCCCAGTTGTAGGTTCATCAAGAATCAGCAATTTAGGGTTATTTAAAAGTGCTATACCGAGTGCCAATTTCTGACGCTGACCACCTGAAAGATTTACAACATAAGATTTACTTTTTTCTTCTAAATTAACAATGTTCAAAATTTCATCAATTCTTTTGTTGCCCAACCCATAGAAAGAAGCAAACATTTTTAAAGTTTCTTTTGTTGTAATTTTGTCTTCGAAACGTGTTTCCTGAAACGACAAACCAATTTTATCGTATAGCTCATCTTTGTTGCCCTTCCAATGTTTCCCAAAAATTTTAATTTCGCCGCTATCTGGATTTTGAATGCCCTCAATAATTTCAACCAAAGTAGTTTTTCCGGCACCATTCGGACCAAGTAAAGCGGTGTATTCGACAGGTAAAATTTCTAAATCAACACCATTAAGAGCCTTAACAGTTTTAAAAGATTTAAAAATGTTTTTTGCACTAACAATGGGTTCAAATCCAATTTTTGCCATCAAAAAAATATTTGCACAAAAGTAAAATTAATTTATGAGACATCTTTCCTATTAAATTTTTATACTGATGCAGAACTAAAATGCAAAAAATCCGAGATGTATTGCCACGACCATCTATTGCCACGACCATCTATTGCCACGACCTTCAGGTCGTGGTTTGAATTGTGAAGAGGGAGTGGCTTTAGCCAAAATTTCTTTTACTAAATCCAAGCCATTATTGATTTATCTCCAACATCCGATACCTATTGAGAAATTTAATTAACAAAACTTAAAATTATTCAATGTAAGCGATTACAAATAGAACCTCCAAGCACAAAAATGGCTTTCGGGATGAGTATCAGGTGGACAACAAACACATTCAGTTTTTATTCGCGAGTCAATAGCTTTTACAAATTCAGTATATTCAATTATTCCTGCTGATTTACATGGATAATCGGCTAAATTTTTACGTTTACGTGCCGATTGAACTCGGCAATCGTCCATTTGAAAAACAAAACTGTTTTCAGTTTCTGTATTTACAGATTGTTTATTTATAATGCAATATAAACGATAATTTAATGCTTTTTTTAGTCCATCAAGTCCGGGGAACTCATGCATTTTTAAGAACTTTTTAATTGACCATGCTTCAAAAGGAGAGAATTGAGCCCAGCATGCATCATTACAATGCTTTGCATCGTTCATGCTTGTTGTGAACTCAACTTCCTGAAACCAAATTCCATCATTTGCCAACCAATTAATAGCAATATTTTCGAGAAGTTCGATTAATTTTTCATCAGAAAGATAAATTAAATTTGAGGGCAAATTGTTATTCAAATCTACATTAAAAGTTTTTGAAAGTCGTTTTTTTTGATTGTCAAATGATTTTTCGTAAACATCAGATAGTATTTCGTAGGCTTTTGCAGTTCCTAAATGCTTCGACACTTCCTGAAACCACATTACATGATGAAATTCTGCACGATGTATAAAATCAAAAATTAACTGAATGTTTTCTTCTCTTGAAATATTAATGTTTTGCATTTTATTGTTTAGATTTAAGATTCTTCACTAATCGTTCAGAATGACAAAAAAAGTATCAGAATGACAAGAAAAAAAGATTGATAAATTTGAATTTCTATTTTGCAATAAGTGCTGCTAGAGCAATAGAATAAAGCTTTGTAAGTTCACTATCGCCACGTGAGGTAAGAATGGCAGGGACTTTTGCACCAAAAACCACTGCTGCAAGTTCGCCTTTGCAAAGTTTGGTATTTGTTTTAAAAAACACATTTCCAGCTTCTATATTTGGGAACAAAATGCAATCGGCATCACCGGCAACAGTACTTTCTATTTTTTTTATTTCGCAACTTTCTTTATCTATTGCCACATCTAAAGCTAATGGTCCATCAACAAAAGCACCTTTTATTTGTCCACGGTCTGCCATTTTTGAAATTATTGCTGCATCAACACATGCTTGCATTCCCGGAAGCATTTGTTCGGTTGCTGCTAGTATTGCAACTTTTGGTTTATTAATTTGCAATGCTTTTGCAGTTCTGATAAGATAATTTGTTATAGCAATTTTTTGTTTTAAATCGGGTAGCGGAATTATTGCAACATCGGCAACGGTTATAAGTTTATGATAATTAGGCGTTTCTATAACAGAAATATGGCTTAAAATAGAATTTGAGCTTTCCATAATTCCTTTATCTTTACTAAGAATAGCTCGCATATATTTATCGGTACTAACCAATCCTTTCATTAAAATATCGCCTTCGCCTGCTTTAATAAGTTCGACTGCTTTTTCGGTAGCTTTAATCTCATCAGCTTCCTGAATAATTCTAAACTTTGTTACATCAATTTTATGATCTTCGCAAACTTTTTTAATTGTAGCTTCATCACCAACAAGTGTTGCATCAATTAAACCCTTTTCAACAGCATGATTTACAGCACCAATTGTATGAGCATCATTTGCATAAGCTGCAATCAATCTTTTTTTGCTTTTGCTTTTAAGCACATCAAACATTTGTGCTAATTTAGTTATTGACATTTGTTTTATTTTATAATTTTGGCTAATATATAAATTGGAAACAATATTTATGTGAGTAAAATCATAATAAAATTATATTGTTAAACATGAACACATTTAACAAATAAACATATTACAAAATTACATAAAAGTCATGTTACCCCTGCCCCTGTCTGAAGTAAAGGTAACCTGTGGTTGAACACCAGATGAAACAAATACTTCGATATATTTGCCATCAGTAACTTTCATTAATGTTCCTTCAACTTTTTTCTCAAACGAAACAACTTTTACTGAAAATGATTTTTCGGTACTATCAGCAAAGTTAACTTTTACTTCTTGTTCGTTGTAGTCAATTGTTACGTTTACTGCATATTCATTAACAGACCCATCAGGTTGCGTAACAAATTGTTTTGTAACTTTTAAAGTTGTTTTAGGACTTTCGCTAACATTTGTTGAATCAGTAGCATTTCCTTCATTATTACCAGAATTATTACACGAAGCAAAAATAATTGCTACAAAAAGTAATGTAAAAAAAATTGTTTTTTTCATTTTATTATTGTTTAATTGTTAATACTTGTATTTGATTTTCGAGAGATTTAATTTTTGTTTCGGCATCAGATTTTTTGACTAATTCAACCTTTACAACTTGTTCAGGGGCATTATCAACAAATTTTTGATTAGATAATTTACTATTTACAGATGTTAAAAAACCTTTAAGGTAATTGAGTTCCTGTTGCATTTTATTAACTTCATCTTCAATATTTATTTTAGTACTAATTGGAATAAAATAATCTATTGTATTAACCCTAAAAGATGCGGCATTTTCGATTTTTTGGGATGTTTGTATAACTCCGCTCAAATTACATAATTTTGAAATAATTGGCATTAATGCAGTTTCTACATTTTCGTTATTTGAGTTAAAAAATAATTCGATAGAATCTTTAACAGCAATTCCTTTTTCGGTTCTGATAGTACGAATATTTGAAACTATTTCTTTAATTTCTTCAAAATTATTTAGAAAATTATTTTTAAACGGTTCAGTTTTGGGCATATCAGAAACCATGATGCAATCTTTTTCATCTCTATCTTTTATCAAGTGCCAGATTTCTTCGGTAATAAAAGGTATAAAAGGATGCAACAATTTCATTAGTTTTTCAAAAAACTGCAAACTGTATTCTAAAGTTTTTTTATCAATTGGTTTTTGATAAGCTGGTTTAATTATTTCGAGATACCATGATGAAAACTCATCCCAAAATAATTTGTAAATTTCCATAAGTGCTTCCGAAATTCTGTACTTCGAAAAGTCATCATTAACATTTTCAATAGTTTTATTTAATTTAGAAGTAAACCATTCTACAGCAATTTTCGAATGTTCGGGTTGTTCAATATTTTCGTCAATTTGCCATTGATTAACAAGTCTAAATGCATTCCAGATTTTGTTGCCAAAATTACGTCCTTGTTCCATAAGTGCCTCATCAAATGGCAAATCGTTACCAGCAGGCGAACATAACAACATGCCAACACGAACGCCATCGGCTCCATATTTTTCTATTAATTCTATTGGGTCGGGTGAGTTGCCGAGGGATTTCGACATTTTTCGTCCTTGTTTATCTCTAACAATACCAGTAAGATAAACATTTGAAAAAGGTTTGTCGCCAACAAATTCGTAGCCTGCAATTATCATTCGCGCAACCCAAAAAAACAAAATTTCGGGAGCAGTAATTAAATCATTTGTTGGATAATAATATTTAATTTCGGCATTGTTTGGTTTGTTTATTCCATCAAAAACAGAAATTGGCCAAAGCCACGATGAAAACCAAGTATCGAGAACATCTTCGTCTTGTTTTAAATCTGATTCAGTGATATCTGGAAACTTATTATTTGCAAGGATTAAAGCATCTGTTAAATCTTTAGCAATAACAAATTCATTTGTGTTTTTAATATACCAAGCAGGTATTCGATGCCCCCACCACAACTGCCGACTAATGCACCAATCTTTTACATTTTCTAACCAATACTTATATGTATTCTTATACTTTGCGGGAATAATTTGGATGTTGTTATTTAAAACATTTTTTAAAGCCGGAACTGAAAGCTCCTTCATCTTAACAAACCACTGTAATGAAAGTTTTGGTTCAATTACAGAATTTGTTCTTTCTGAATAACCAATTTTATTATTATATGGCTCAATTTTTACCAAATTCCCTGCTTTTTCAAGTTCTGGAACAATTTGTTTTTTAGCAACGAAGCGATCTAGGCCAATAAACAATTGAGCTTTTTCACTTAAGGTACCATCATCATTAAAAATATCAATATTTTCGAGAAGGTGTTTTATTCCTAATTGATAATCATTGATATCATGAGCAGGTGTGATTTTTAGAGCACCAGTTCCAAATTCACGATCAACATATTCATCAAAAATAATAGGCACGATACGATTCACTAAAGGAACAATAACTTTTTTGCCTTTCAAATGAGCATATCTTTCATCTTCCGGGTGAACGCAAACTGCAGTATCTCCAAGTATAGTCTCCGGACGAGTTGTGGCAATTGTTATAAAATTTTCTGAATCAACAATTTTATATCTAACATAATATAAATTCGATTGTTCTTCGCGATATAAAACTTCTTCGTCGGAAACGGCAGTTTTTGCTTGCGGGTCCCAATTTACCATTCGAATACCACGATAAATTAATCCTTTTTTATATAACTTTATAAAAACGTTTATTACACTTTCCGATAATTTTTCGTCCATTGTAAAGCTTGTGCGTTCCCAATCGCACGATGCACCAAGTTTTTTAAGTTGTTCTAAAATTATACCACCATGTTTTTCTTTCCATTCCCATGCATGTTTTAAAAACTCATCGCGAGAAAGTGATTTTTTATCAATGCCTTGTTCTTTTAATTTTGCAACCACTTTTGCTTCAGTAGCAATAGATGCATGATCGGTGCCTGGAACCCAACAAGCATTTTTTCCTAACATTCTGGCTCTGCGAATAAGCACATCTTGCAACGTGTTATTAAGCATGTGCCCCATGTGTAAAACTCCTGTAACATTTGGTGGTGGAATTACAATTGTATATCGTAAGTCGCGAGGTTTATCATCAGGTACAGAATGGAAAAAGCCATTTTGGAGCCAGTAACTATACCATTTATCTTCAATTAAAGCAGGATTATATTTTGAAGGAATTTCTTTCATTAATTACATTTACAAAGATTGCAAAAATATAAATTTATACATTAATTATCTGATTAAAATTATAAAAAGATGAAAAATTTTAATCTTACACTATAATATTGATGATTCTGTAAATACAATTTTCAAATTTTAAATAAATTCCAATTAAAAAACATTTTTCAACCTAAAATAATAATTAACTTTGCAGGTTATAAACTAAACCTTATAAAAATGGATATTTTTGATAGAATTAAAACACAAAAAGGTGAACTTGGGCAATATCAGAGTGTTGCCCATGGTTATTTTACCTTCCCAAAATTAGAAGGTGAAATTGCACCTCGCATGAAATTTCGTGGTAATGAAGTATTAACATGGAGTTTAAACAATTATTTAGGATTAGCTAATCATCCTGAAGTTAGAAAAGCAGATGCTGAAGGAGCTGAAAAATGGGGTTTGGCTTATCCAATGGGAGCAAGAATGATGTCAGGACACACTTCACTTCATGAAGAATTAGAACAAAAACTTGCCAAGTTTGAAGGAAAAGAAGATGCATATTTACTTAACTTTGGTTATCAGGGAATGGTTTCTATACTTGACTCTTTATTAACCAGAAATGATGTTGTAGTTTACGATAGTGGTGCACACGCTTGTATTATTGACGGTTTACGTATGCACATTGGTAAACGTTTTGTGTTTCCTCATAACAACATTGACAAATTACGTTTACAATTACAACATGCAACAAAAGTTGCCGAACAAACCAAAGGAGGAATCCTTTTAATTACTGAAGGTGTTTTTGGAATGGCAGGCGATTTAGGTAAATTAAAAGAGATTGCAGATCTTAAAAAAGAATTTAATTTTCGTTTTATGATTGATGATGCTCATGGTTTTGGCACAATGGGTGCAACTGGAGCAGGAACAGGCGAACATTTTGGGGTTCAAGACAAAATAGATATTTATTTTGCAACTTTTGCAAAATCAATGGCAGGTATCGGAGGATTTGTTGCGTCGAACGAAACAGTTGTTGACTATTTAAGATATAGTATGCGTTCGCAAGTTTACGCAAAATCGTTACCAATGCCTATGGTTTTTGGTGCATTAAAACGTTTAGAACTTTTACAAACTCATCCAGAAATTCGCGAACATCTTTGGGAAATTGTTAGAGCTATTCAAAGCGGATTAAAAGCTGAAGGATTTGATCTTGGCAATACTCAATCGCCTGTTACACCTGTATTCTTAGATGGTGGCATACCAGAAGCTACAAATTTATCTTTCGATTTACGCGAAAATTACAAAGTATTTTGCTCAATAGTGCTTTATCCAGTTGTTCCTAAAGGTGTTATAATGTTAAGAATAATTCCAACTGCTGCTCATTCTTTAGAAGATGTAGAATACACAATTAAAGCTTTTAAAGCAATAAAAGAAAATTTAAAAGCCGAAAAATATTCAAAAGAAATACTTGCAAAAGTAAGATAATTAAAAGCTCCACTATTCAGGCTGTCTAAAAACCTTATTTGTAACTATTCAGTATGCGTAAAAATTGTCACGCAAAGTCGCAAAGTTCGCAATTTACCCCGTTAGATAATTGCTCTTTAAAATAGTTCACTCTTTTTTTAACTATCTCACGGGGTGAACCCCGTTATATAATTCCTATAGAAATGTGGTATGAAAATAAAAATTGGTATCCAACGGGGTTAATATAGAAAATTATAATAAGTAAAAAGAAAAAATGACTATGAGATTTTATGGTTTGAATAGTAAACACGCTGTAAGCACGCAATGAAAAAAATCATTAATGATTTTTTTTAACTTTGCGTGCTTAAAACTTTGCGGGCATTGCGAGCTTTGCGTGACATAATATTTGAGAGAAGAACTTGTATGTTAAATAAAAAATCAAATTAACTTTGACTCTGATTAGTTACCCTTATTTTTATCAAATATTGTTTTTGTAACATCTTATAAACATGTATATTTGAAAAATGATTTAAGGTGGGTTCTAAAAATTAATAATTTCGTCATGGCAGGCTGTCATCTTGAGCTTGTCGAAAGACTGCCGTCTCTTCACTCCAATTTTAAAGGAGATTATTCGCTATCGCATAGTAGCAAAAGCATTGCTTCTTTAAGAAGCAATGCTTTTATTTGAATAGATTCCTGCTGGAGTTTACCCCGTACTTTGATACGGGGAAGGAATGACGTAAATGTAGCGTATTTTTAGAAGTCCCCTTAATAAAAAATTGAAGTTTTTAAACAGACTGCCGTTAGCAGAATACTTTAAGGTTTGTAGATTTAATTGTAATTTCATGAGATTTTTTTCAAAATATTTGCTAATTTTTGAATTATTCTCTTTGTATATACTGATAAATCTCAATTTTTTGATTTGAAATCCGTTATATGTTTAATTGTAGTAACCTCATCTATAATTTTTCCATCCTGCATCACAAAAATTCTATCCGAAACATTGGCAAGCTCAGTATTATGTGTTACAATAACAAATGTCTGATTAAAGCGTTCACGCAACGACAATAACAAACTAAAAAATTCCTGAGTATTTGCAGAATCTAAATTTCCTGTTGGCTCGTCGGCTAACACAACTTTCGGATTATTTATTAATGCACGGGCAATTGCAACCCGCTGATTTTCGCCACCCGATAATTGTTTTGGTTTATTATTAGAACGGTCTAAAACATTTAAAAAACCAAGTAATTCTTTTGCACGATGTTCAACTTCTAAACGTGGATTATTTGCAATAAATCCGGGAATACATATATTTTCTAATGCAGTAAATTCAGGTAATAAATGATGGAATTGAAATACGAATCCTATGTTTTTATTTCGGAACCTTGCAAGCTGACGTTCATTTAACTGCGAAATATTTGTTTCGTTCATAATTACCGAACCTGTATCGGGACGACTTAACGTTCCAATAATTTGAAGTAACGTGGTTTTTCCGGCACCGCTTGCACCTACAATCGAAATTATTTCACCCTTTTCGATTCGCATATCAATACCTTTTAAAGCCTGAAAGTCACCAAATGATTTTGTAATTCCTTTTGCCTCAATCATAGTTTGCAAAGATAAAAATATAAGGCAAAAGAATAAACGGAATTTTTAAAAATAAATTTATTAATGTAAATTATAAATAAAAACGTAAATTTGTTTAAACAATTATTATTTGAAGAAAAAATGATAAAATTTTACCTTTCCTTTTTATTAATCATTCCCTACACGTTGTTTGGACAAAAGTTTGCTATTATTGGCGATTTTAAAGGTGGCGATACAAATGCTTATCAGGTTTCGGTTTTAGTAAAAAGTTTTAACCCCGATTTTATTGTTACTACAGGCGACAATTATTCTCAATATTTAGGAACTATTGATTATCAAATAGGACAGTTTTATCATGAGTATATTTCCCCTTATGTTGGCTCATACGGTGCAGGTGATACAGTTAACCGTTTTTTCCCAACACTTGGTAATCACGATTTGGAAGGAACCGGATTAACTGATTATCAGAATTATTTTTCTTTACCCGGAAACGAAAGATATTACGATTTTATTAAAGGTAATGTGCATTTTTTTATTCTTAACAGCGACACCTCCGAACCTGATGGAAATACCGATACCTCTGTTCAGGCAAGTTGGCTACAAAATGCATTGTTAAACTCAAACTCTTTTTATAATTTGGTTTTTTTACATCACCCGCCTTATTCTTCCGGTTTGCATGGAAGTAATATTTCTTCCCAGTGGCAATATAAAACATGGGGTGCTACTGCTGTATTTGGCGGGCACGACCACGATTATGAAAGATTATTTATTGATAGTTTATCTTATTTTATTTGTGGTGCAAGTGGAAGCCCATTGTATAGCACTTTTAATAATTATCCGGGCACCCAAAAATTTTATTCCGATGACTTTGGAGCAATTATAGCAAATACAAATAACGACAGTATTAATTTTAAATTTTACAATATAAAAGATTCTTTAATTGATTCGTTTTCTCTAAATAATACTCATTTGGGATTTAAAGCAGTAGATTATTATAACAAAGATAACAATTTGCAATTAAGCGTCTATCCCAATCCTTTTATAAACTCAATAAATATAAAATATTTTCTAACCAAAAGTAATGAAGTAAGTATTAATGTTTATGATGAATTTGGAAAAAGAATTAGGTTTATTCCGAAAGGAATTCAAAATATTGGTTACAATGAGCATATTTTAAATACCGAAAATTTTAATGAAGGAGTATATAGTATTGTAATACAGCTAAATAATTATAATTTTGAAATTAGAGCAATAAAAATTAAAAAGAAATAACGACTTACATATACTTAAAACGGTAAAAATTGGACATTATGGACAAACACTATTTAGTGCCTGTCCATAAAGTCAAGAGTCTGAAATATAAAGTTCGATAACAAGGCTTGCGAAGTTTTGAAAACCTCACTGCCATTGTTTGTGTCCTCAC
>Ga0154308_1127_pt8 | contig 45341 bp, 37 predicted proteins | sample RifGroA2_FD_105602 | JGI IMG/M metagenome (GOLD analysis project Ga0154308, IMG submission 105602) | Bacteroidetes bacterium GWA2_32_17
ACAGTGAAGGAGCAACAAAAAACTAATTATAAACAAATAAATAATAAAATGACAACTGTAGTTTTAAAAATTCCAAAAAATAAAGTCCCTATTTTTCGTAGCTTTTTAAAAAAGCATCACATGAAAATACATATAATAGAAAAAAAAGAAGACGAGGATATTATGGCTAAATGGATTGATGAGGGAATGAAAAGCGAAGAGGTTCCCGAGGAAGTTGTTTTTGAAACACTGAGAAAAAATGGAATTACTATTTAGCGGACAATTCAATAGAGATATTGATGGTCGTAGCCGCAAACTATCCAGTGAAATTAGAAATGCAATATTTGATGTAAAAAAAGCAAAAGATAGCTCACAAATACAATATCTCGTTAAACTTAAAAAATATAAAGTACATTACCGAAGTTTACAATGATTACAGAATAGATGTTATCATTAGAGGTAACACCGTTTGTTTTGTTCGCTTCGGTCATCGCACTATTTTTTATAAAAAACTATTTCCGTAATCATTTTTTGTATATTTGTAAACAAAAAACTAATCATTAATTATCTTATATACTAAAAAAGAATTTATGGAAGCAATTATCAGAACCGAAAACAAATGTTTATTTGAAGCGTTGTTGCATTTCTTAAAATCTTTAAACATTACGGTGGAAACAAAAGAGCAAAATAACAAAGCGATACTTAAAGAAAAAGCAGGGAGAAGAAAACAGAACCAGATTTTAAATGAATTTCAAAAATTACTTCTTAATGGACCCATAATGAACGATGAAGAATATAATTATTTTAAAGAAAAGAAACTTAATTTCAACAAAATGACTTCTAAAGTATAATTGAAATTTTTTCTCTATTTTTATATTAAGACTATTTATAAAAAAAAATGAACGAAATTTATAGCAAAATCAATCAGTTAGCCGAAAAGTATAAAAACTATACTGCTAATAATTTATCAAAATTAGTTAAAATAAAATCAACAAGTATGAACGAAAAAGATGTTCAGCTTGAACTTAAACGTCAGATGGAAGAAGCTGGCTTCGATGAAGTTAGAATTGATGGTTTGGGTAATGTTATTGGACGAATTGGAAACGGGAAACGAGTTCTTGCAATTGATGGGCACATGGATACTGTTGATGTTGGCAATATTGATAACTGGAATTTCGACCCTTTTTCAGGCGAAATAAAAGACGGTTATGTTCATGGTCGTGGAACCGTTGACCAAGAGGGCGGACCAGCTTCTGCTGTAACATCTGGCAAAATATTAAAAGAATTGGGTTTTGATAAAGACCTTACTTTTCTTGTTGTGGGTAGTGTTATGGAAGAAGATTGTGATGGTCTCTGCTGGAAATATTTAGTTGAAGAAGAAAAATTAAAACCAGATTTTGTAATAAGTACAGAACCTACAAATCTTAATATTTATCGTGGTCATAGAGGCAGAATGGAAATTGTTGTAAAATTTCGCGGAGTTTCATGTCATGGTAGTGCACCCGAAAGAGGAAAAAACGCTATTTATATGGCTGCACGTGCCGCACTTGAAATTGAAAAATTAAACGAAAAATTAGATTATGACCCATTCCTTGGAAAAGGTTCTGTAACAATATCCGAAATAAAATCTGGAAGTCCTTCGCTTTGTGCAGTTGCCGATTATGCCCAGTTTCATTTAGACAGACGTTTAACCTGGGGCGAAACAAAAGAATCTGCTGTTGCCGAAATTGAAGCAATTGTAAAAGATATGGATGCTAAAGTTGAAGTTTTACATTATGAAGAAGTTGCATATACAGGTTTAAAATACGGTATGGAAAAATATTATCCTACATGGAAAATTGAAGAAAATCATCCTGTGGTTGTTGCTGGTGTTAAAGTTTTCGAGGGCTTATTTCATAAAAAACCTTTAATTGACAAATGGACATTTTCTACAAACGGCGTTACAATTAATGGATATTATGGAATTCCATTAATTGGCTTTGGACCAGGTAACGAAATTTTTGCACATGCTCCTAACGAAAAAGTTCCGATAAGCGATTTAGTTGCTGCATCAGCATTTTATGCCGCTTATGCTTATTTGATTTAATAAATGGGACGCTGATAACACTGATTTTAATGATTAACGCAGATAAACAAATAAATTACAAATGTCATTCTGAACGCAGTGAAGAATCTATTAATTAGTGCCTGTCTATAATGTCCGATTTTTGCGTTATTCTCGTATTAAAAAACAGTCATTTACTACAGTAAACTCCTGATTTTTTAATACTTCAAATGCCTTGAACTCGAACATTATGAATCAGACACTGACTTTATGGACAGGCACTAATTAACGTAGTTCCGTGCTTGGTTTGCGATATTGTGTTGCCCAATTAGGATGTATGAGTTGCAAGGTCTTTTTGGTTGATTTTTGTTTTTTTATAAAATTACGTATTTACGTAATACAAACTTATAATAAAAAAAACAGCAATTTGTGATTGCTGTTAATTTTCATCAACATTTTATCAACATATTACGTACAAATTATTCGGAGTTATGGTTTAATCTTTTTTATATTTTACATGAAATAGTAAATTAGATTAAATAACGATTTGTATATTCATTTTATAAATAGCATACATGTTACCTTTTTACAATACACTTTCTAAAAATGTGTGAATTATGTAACTTATTTTAAAAGTTTTATAACACTTCCTGTGAAAAAGATGTTTACCTTTGTATATAACTATTAATAAAGTAATTTTTGAAATTACACATTAAATACATGGTGAGCAATCGCTGTATAATGGCGGTAAAAGAAGAGCTTAAAAAACTTGAATTGCATTTTATTGTAGTTGGTTTAGGTGAAGTTGAAATTATGGAAACTCTTTCTAATGAACAGCGGGAACAGTTGAAAAGTGCATTGTTAAATTTAGGATTTGAATTAATGGAGGACAAAAGAGCTATTCTGATTGAAAGAATAAAGAATACTATTATTGAAATGGTTCATCATTCAGACGAAATAATAAAAACAAACTTTTCCGATTATTTAAGCGAGAAATTAAGTCACGATTATACATACTTGGCAAATTTGTTTTCAGAAGTACAAGGAACCACTATAGAGCAATTCATAATCTCTCATAAAGTTGAACGAATTAAAGAATTGATAATTTATGATGAATTAAATATTACTGAGATTGCATGGAAAATGAATTATAGTAGTGTTGCTCATTTGTCAAATCAATTTAAAAAAGTTACAGGACTCTCGCCTTCTCATTTTAAACAACTGAAATACAAAAGGCGAAGCCCGCTCGAAGAAATTGGAAATCTGTCTGCCGAACAGACAGATATTAATGACATAAATAAATAATATGGAAACAAAAAAAATACAAGAGTTGCTGAAAAAGTCCGAAGCGAAACTTATTATCGCCAACAAAGAACTTACCTTTCAAAAAGAAGAGAAAGAAAAGTTGGCAGCGGAATTAATCATTGTTCGCAAAGAACTCGCTTTTCAAAACGACGAAAAAGAAAAACGTACAGCGGAGTTAATTCTTGCTAACAAAGAATTTGTATTTCAAAATAAAGAGAAAAGGAATCGAGCTAAAGAGCTATCTATTGCCAATAAAGAACTTACATTTCAAAATAAAGAAAAAGAAAAACGCGCAGCAGAACTTATTATTGCTAATAAAGAGCTTGCTTTTCAAAATAATGAGAAAGAAAATCGAGCTAAAGAGCTATTCATTGCCAATAAAGAACTTGTATTTCAAAACGCAGAGAAAGAAAAACGTGCCAATGAGTTAATCGTTGCTAACAAAGAGCTTATATTTCAAAACAAAGAGAAAGAAAAACGTGCAGCAGAGCTTGTCATTGCTGACAAAGAATTAGTGTTTCAAATTGGAGAAAAAGAAAAACGTGCAGCAGAGCTTGTTATTGCTGATAAAGAACTTGTTTTTCAAAAAGAAGAAAAAGAAAAACGTGCAGCAGAGCTTATTATTGCTAATTATGCACGTAGTCTTATTGAAGCTAGTCGCGATCCATTGTTTACTATTAGCACCGAAGGTAAAATTATGGACATGAATCAGGCAACGGTAAAAGTAACAGGAGAATCACGCGAGAAATTAATCGGCTCAGATTTTTTTAATTATTTTACTAACCCCGATAAAGCTCGCGAAGGATATCAGCAAGTGTTTAAAAATGGTTTTGTAACAGATTACCCGTTAACTATAATGGATGGCGTGAATACCGATGTATTATTTAATGGGTCAGTTTATAAAGATGAAAAAAGGAATGTGCTTGGTGCAGTAGTAGTAGCAAGGGATATTACAGAGCAAAAACGAATTGAAAAAGAATTAACCGAAGCAATTGTTTTTGCAGAGTTAGCCACCGGAATTGCAGAAGAAGCAAAATTAAAAGCTGAAAGTGCAACAAAAATTGCAGAAGAAGCTGTTAAAGCAAAACAACAGTTTTTGTCGAATATGAGTCACGAGATTCGAACTCCAATGAATGCCATTATTGGATTTACAAAAGTGTTGCTGAAAACAGAATTATCTGCAAAACAAAAAGAATATTTATCGGCTATAAAAATGAGTGGCGATGCATTAATCGTGCTTATTAACGATATACTCGATTTGGCAAAAGTAGATGCAGGAAAAATGATATTTGAACAAACTCCTTTTAAGTTGTCGTTGTCTATTTCTGCGATGCTTCATTTGTTTGAGACAAAAATTCATGAAAAAAATTTGCAACTTGTTAAAATTTATGACGACAAAATACCTGAAGTTTTGCTTGGCGACCCTGTACGATTGCATCAGATTATTTTAAATCTTGTAAGTAATGCTGTTAAGTTTACAACAAAGGGCTCAATAACTGTAGGCGTTAATTTGCTTAGCGAAGATGACGAAAAAGTAACTATCAAATTTTCTGTTATTGATACAGGAATTGGAATAGCTGAAAGTAAATTAAGCAAAATTTTTGAAAACTTCCAGCAAGCTTCAAGTGGTACTTCAAGATTATACGGCGGAACCGGTTTAGGTCTTGCAATTGTTAAACAATTGGTAGAACCACAGGGTGGAAGTATTAGTGTTACAAGTGTTGTTGGCGAAGGGTCAACTTTTAGCTTTACTTTAAGTTTTCTAAAAACATCTGATGAAGCAATATTAGAAAATGATATAATTAAATTAGACACGGATATTAAAAATATTAAAGTATTGGTAGCTGAAGATATTGCACTTAACCAACTATTAATGAAAACTTTGTTAGATGATTTTGGTTTTGAACGCGATATTGCCAGCAATGGTAAAATAGCAATCGAAAAATTAAAAAGCAAATCTTATGATATAATTTTAATGGACTTGCAAATGCCCGAAATGAACGGGTTTGAAGCTACTGATTATATCCGTAACAAAATGAATTCTAAAATTCCAATAATAGCATTAACCGCCGATGTTACAACCGTAGATTTAGCAAAATGTAAAGCTGTTGGAATGAATGATTATATAGCCAAACCTGTTGACGAAAGATTATTGTATAGTAAAATTGTTGGATTAGTTAAAAAGCCATCTCTTGTTCATGTCAACAAAGTTGTTGAAGTTGATGTAAATAAAAAGTTAAAATGCATTGATTTGGCATATTTAATTCACCGTACTAAATCAGACCCACAATTAATGATGGAAATGATTTCTCTATATTTAGAACAAACTCCACCTTTAATTTCTGCTATGAAACAAAGTATGGAAAATAAAGACTGGAGTTCATTATATTCAGCAGTTCATAAAATAATTCCTTCGTTTTCAATTATGGGAATAAGTGCCGATTTTGAAATTATGGCAAAAAAGGTTCAGGAATATGCAAGTACACAAAAACAGACAGATGGGATACCAGATTTAGTTCTTCAGCTGGGGAATATATGCGAACAGGCATGTGTGGAATTACAAGAAGAATTTAATGCGATTAAAAACACAAACCAATGAACAAAAAAGAAAAAATAAAACTTTTCCTTGTAGATGATGATGCACTATTTTTAAAATCATTAGAAATTGAATTTCTACAGCATGCCGATTTTACCATTGAAACTTATGCTACAGGCGAACTTTGCATGCAGAATTTATCACACAATCCGGATGTAATTATATTAGATTATTTTCTTGATGGAATTGTTAAGAATGCAATGAATGGAATAGAAACATTAGACAAAATAAAGGCATTTAATCCCGACATTCCTGTTGTAATGTTATCGTGTCAAGATAAAATAGATGTAGCAATAAATTGCATGCATCACAGAGCATTCGACTACGTTGTTAAAAGCGAAACTGCTTTTATTCGGCTACAAAAAATTATTACTACCATTTTTAAATATAAAAAAATGGAAAAGGAATTGAGTTGGTATATGGAACGAATGTAACTTAAAATCAGACATCTACCCTAACAAATCCGATATTAATTGGATATTGTAAAATTACAAATTTTGCCACAACCAATCATCATGAGCGAAGTCGAATGAAGGTTGTATATTATTTATCGCAACGACCTTTAGGTTGTGCAATATAAAAATCAAAAATATGGCTTTAGCAAAAACAAATAAAATTTATTGTATAGATTACAATGCGATAAATATTGTATTGAGATTTTAGGCTTGGATTTTGAGACTTTTCATTATTATTCTGATAGTATAAATATATACTAACTACATTATTCTTTTTAAATATGTGAATGATGTAACTCTTTAAACTAATTCTGTAACACTTTCATAAATTAATTAATTCAACTTTGTTAAGTTAAATTAATTAAAATATAACAATATGAAAGCGATAAAATTAATCCTTTTAGGAACAGTATTATTTTTAACAAGTATTGTGCAAGCACAAGTTTCAGTTAATGTAAATATTGGCTCACCCCCATCATGGGGACCTGTGGGATATACTGAAGTTCGATATTATTATTTGCCAGATGTTGAAGCATATTACGATGTGCAAACTTCAATGTTTATTTATTTTGGTGAAGGAGTATGGGTTCATAGAGCTTATCTTCCTGCACGATACAGAGATTACGATTTATATTATGGATATAAAGTAGTGATGCCAAATTATCACGGCAACAGTCCATACGTTCATTTTAAAGAATATAGAATGAAATATGCAAAAGGATACCATGGTAAAGAACAAAAAACTATTGGACAAAAACCAGGAAAAGGAAATTCCAAAGCAAATACATTTTCTAATGGTAATTCAAATCAAAAAGGTAATCAAGGAAATAATAATAACATGAAAGCCAATTACGGAAAAGGTGGTGGTAATAATAATTCTAAAAACAATCATAGTAATGGTGGAGGAAATGGTAAAAAAAGATGATCGTTTCAGAATGTAAATGAGGATTGTTTAAAAACGGGAAGAAAATCTTTCCTTTTTTTTATTTACTGATGTGTGAATGTTGCAATTTATATATATAATTATGTAACACATTAAAATTTAAAGGTTACCAACTTTGTTTTGTGAAAATTCATTCACAATAAAAAATAAAAATTTATGAAAAAAACATTCATCATTTCGCTTTTCTTGGTATCAATATTAAATTCTAATATTTATGCACAAGAAATAAATGGAACAGAAAAATTTGGGAAAACCTTAAACTTAGGATTAGGCATTGGAGGATATTCAGGATACTATGGATATGCAGGACATACAATGCCTGTTTTACATGCCGACTATGAATTTGATGTGGCAAACAGTTTTACTTCAGCTCCTTTTGTAAGTTTTTACACCTATAGTAATAGCTATTATTGGGGTAACAAAGATAACCCATATAGATATTATTTCTATCGTCAAACAGTTATTCCGGTGGGTGTTAAAGGCACATATTATTTTGACAAATTACTTAAAGCAGGTTCTAAATGGGATTTTTATCTTGCTGGTTCATTAGGATTTTCAATTGTAAATTCATCATGGGAAAATGGTTATTATGGCGATAGAAATTATTATCACAATCCGAGTTCATTATTTTTGGATGCACATATTGGAGCAGAATATCACATGAGTAAAAGACTTGGATTATTCCTTGATTTATCAAGTGGTGTATCAACAATTGGTCTTGCGATGCATTAATTATTAAAATAAACATAATGAAAAATAAATTAAAATCAATCGTAATTGTTCTTTTTTCTGGAATAATGTTATTGGGTATTCAAAGTTGTAAAAAATATAACGATGGTCCACTAATTAGTTTAGCTTCGAGAACCGAACGTGTAGCAAACACTTGGAAAGTTGACAATTATAAAGTAAACGAAAACGATTACACCTCATTAGTAACAAATTATACCGAAACATACACAAAGAGTTGCAACTATTCTTATGAATGGGGAAATTTTTCTGGAACGGGAACATGGGCATTTCAAAATAATGATGAAGAAATAAGAATAACAGGCACCGATAATCAAACATCTGTAACATTATTCATTTTAAAACTCGAAGAAAAACAATTCAGCTATTATTATATGGATGGAAATGACAAAAAAGAATTTCACATGATTCAGAATTAATCTGTTTTGTAAAATTTAACATAAAATTAAAATAGCGGTATTAACCGCTATTTTTTTTATTAAAAAATGTCAAAATTGTAAATGTGTGAATATTGTAATTATTTTCATAAGTTGTGTAACACATATAACTTTAAAGGTTCTCACTTTTGTAATGTTATAAAAATTCATTTATAACAATAATTATAAATAAAATGAAAACAAAAAAACTTTTAACAACTATTGCGATAGTAACAGTTGTTATATTTGCTGGGTGTAAGAAAGAAGATAATACGCCTGTAGGAACTAATCCAACAGTTATCCCTATTCAAACTGTTGTGCAATCTGTAGTGCCACTTGCTGGTTCAGATGGCTTCGCAATACTTGCAGGGTCTGCAATTACAAGCACAGGAGCAACAACAATTAATGGTAATCTTGGTTTAAGCCCGGGTTCTTCTATTGGTGGTTTTCCTCCGGGAATCTTAGTAGGCACACAATATATTAATGATGCAATAGTTAATCAGGCAAAACTTGATTTAACAGCAGCCTATAATGATGCAGCAGGAAGAACCAGCACAGAGATTGTAACGTTATCCGGTAATATTGGTGGACTTACACTTACTCCAGGACTCTATAAATCCACTTCATCGTTGGCAATCTCATCAGGAGACTTAACTTTTGATGCAAAAGGAAATTCAAGTGCAGTATTTATTATTCAGATTGCATCAACATTAACAACAACTTCTGGTAGAAAAGTTATACTTAGTGGTGGTGCACAGGCATCTAATATTTTTTGGCAAGTTGGCAGCTCGGCAACTTTCGGAATTACTTCTGTTTTTAAAGGAACAGTTATGGCAATGCAATCAATTACATTTAATACAGGTGCTTCAATTGATGGTAAGGCATTAGCAAGAACCGGAGGAATTACAATGGATGGAAATGCTATTGTAAAACAATAATCAGTAAAGTATTAATAAGAGTGCATTACATATAAAGTAATGCACTCTTTTTATTTTAAAAATTTTAAAAGTGTGAAAGATGTAACTCTTTCATAAAGTTATGTAACACATAGGTATTTAAATATAATGACCTTTGTACTGTTGTGAAAATTTATTCACAATTTAAAAACTAAAAAAATGAATATAAAAAATTTATTGACAACTTTTGCGATAGTATCAGTTGTTATGGTATTAGGGTGTAAAAAAGAAGCGGATACAACTCCAGTAGTTACAAATCCGATAGTAATACCTCTTCAAACAGTAGTACAATCAACAATTAATCTTAGATCAACAATTGATTATGTGATTTTAGCTGGCTCGTTAATTTCAAACGTTCCAACATCAGCAATTACCGGAAATATCGGACTAAGCCCAGCTGCTGGTTCGTTTATTACTGGTTTTGGAGCCACAGAAATTACTGGAACAATATACACAGTAGATGCTTCTGGTCCTGCTGGTTCAGTACCTAATGCAGTTGGACTTACTGCAGCCAAAGGTGATTTAACAACAGCATATAACGATGCTGCCGGACGTACATCAACTGATATTGTACTTCTTTCAGGAAACATTGGCGGATTAACACTAACACCTGGGTTATATAAATCAAGTGGCTCACTTGAAATATCATCAGGTGATCTTACTTTTGATGCCAAAGGAAATGCAAGTGCAATATTCATAATACAGATAGCTTCAACACTCACTACCACTTCTGGTCGAAAAGTTATTCTTAGCGGAGGGGCATTAGCTTCTAACATTTTTTGGCAGGTTGGTACTTCAGCCACTATTGGAACAACATCTGTTATTAAAGGAACAATAATGGCAGATCAATCTATTTCAATGAATACTGGTGCTACAATTGAAGGAAGATTATTAGCTCGTATTGCTGCAGTAACATTAAAGAGTAATACAATTGTAAAACCATAATCCAAAGCTTTAAAAATATAAAAGAGCAGTATTCATTTATTACTGCTCTTTTTTGTTATCTAAAAAAGCATGTGTGAATTATGTAATTAAATTACAGAGTTATGTAACAGTTTTGCTGTTAATAGGATCATCTTTGTATTGTAATAATTCATTAAATATAAGTAATATAAAAATGAAAAATTCCCTCATAAAGAAAATTAATTCAGATAAAATTAATCTTCATAAAAAGATAAAGATTATTTTAAAAGTGATTCTTGGTTTTGGGATTATTGCTGCATTATTTTTTATTTCTACAAATATCGCCCATCATAAATTTTCACGATTATCCTCAAAAGTGTCAGCAATATTGGAGCCGAGCATCAAGCTTGTCAAGTTAAAAGAAATCTCTGATTGTCTTTATGGTGCTGAAGCAAATGTAAAAGCATATACTATTAATCAAGATACAGTTTATTTACTTAAATATGAGAACTATATTAATTTTCTAAATAGCCGACTGGACACTTTGCTTTATATGTCTTCCGAAGGTGGAATAGTTGATATAAATCAAGCAAAAATTAATCATGTGTTTGCTTTACAGATTGACACATTAAGTCAACTTATTAATTTAAGACTTGATCTATTCAATGAATATATTGAATTAAAAGCAGGTGAAAATTCTCAGGACGTACTTTTGCAATTGCTTAAAAAAATAAAAATTAAAAAATACGATGTAAATAATAAATCAGAACAAAGTACAGAAACTCATAAAAAGTCGTTTTTCTCGCAATTGTTCTCTTCAAATAAAAATAAAATTTATACTAAAGATGCGGCTCAAAAAAATATTCTAAATATTATTACTCAATCACAGAAAGAAGAACAAATAAAAGAAGATTTGCAATTGTCCGTAGAAGTTAAAATTAATAAACATGAATATGTAGTAATGAATAGCATTTTATTTCTTTTGAAAAACATGGAAGAAAAAGAACTTACCGAAGGAATTAATAGAATAAAGATGGCAACCAATGAAACTACTACCCAAATTAGTTTAATTAGTTATTGGTTCGCATTATTCGGGCTGATTTTAGCACTTATGTTTTCGTATTTTATTTATATAGATATTCGTAAAGTCAGACGTTTTAATGAATTGATTTTATTTGCAAAAGTAAATGCTGAAAAATTGGCTGCTCAATATTCATTGAGTCTTATTGAAGCAAGTCTTGATCCGTTGATAACAATTAACTCGGAAGGCAAAATTACCGATATGAATGAAGCAACTGTAAATATTACTGGATTATCACGTGAATATTTAACAGGTTCTGATTTCTTCGATTATTTCACTGATTCACAAAAAGCCCGTGAGGTATATCAGGATGTGTTCAAAAAAGGATCAGTTTCAGATTTTCCGCTTGTACTTCGTCATAAGGATGGAAAGCTTACAGATGTTTTGTTTAATGGATCAGTTTATAAAGATTATATAGGAAATGTATTAGGGGTGGTTGTCGTTGCACGTGATATAACAAATCAAATAATATTTGAAAATGAATTGATCGAAGCAAAAAGATATGCAGAAAAAGCCACAATAAAAGCAGAAGATTCAAATAGATTAATCGAAGCATTTTTGGCTAATATGAGTCACGAAATTCGTACACCTATGAATGCTATTATGGGCTTTTCAGATTTGTTATCAAAAAGAAAACTTGAAGAAAAGGAAAAGCAATATGTAACTGCGATTAAGTCAGCTGGAGAAAATCTTTTAACAATAATCAATGACATACTTGATATATCAAAGATTGAAGCAGGTATGATGTCTTTTGAATCAGTTACATTTAGCGTTAAAGAGACTTTAAAATCGCTCAATTTATTGCTGTCGAAAAAGGCAAAAGACAAAAATCTTGATTTGTTATTCAGTTGTGATAAAAATGTGCCTGATGTTGTGTTAGGAGACCATATGCGACTTACCCAAATTATAATAAACCTTGTTGATAATGCCATTAAGTTTACAAAAAACGGAAGTGTACAATTACATACAAAAGTTCTAAATAATAGGGAAGAAAACACTGTAATTGAATTTTCGATAAAAGATACAGGTATTGGAATACCTCAAGATAAAATGGAGCAAATTTTTGAGCGATTCAGGCAGGCAGAAGAAGCATATACAACTAGATTGTATGGTGGAACAGGGCTAGGTTTATGTATAGCAAAACAGTTGGTTGAATTGCAAGGCGGTACTTTATCAGTTAAAAGCGAATTAAATGTAGGTTCAGTATTTACTTTTTGTGTTCCATACAAAAAAGCATCTCAATTAAAAGTTCCCTCTGGGACGGTTCAAAAGAAATGTAATATGGAAGAACTGAGTAAATTAAATATATTACTGGTTGAAGACAGTCAATTAAATGTACAGTTGATTTTAAGTTTGTTTTCTGAATATAATTTGAAATTACAAACGGCAGAGAATGGAAGTGTATGTATTGAAAAACTCAAAGAAAATAATGGTTCGACTCCACTTACCACATGTTTTGACATTATCCTAATGGACATGGAAATGCCCGTGATGAATGGATATGAGGCAACAATTAAAATCAGAAAAGAATTAAAAGACAATATACCAATAATTGCAATGACAGCTCATGCAATGGCAGGTGAAAAAGAAAGGTGTTTGAGTTTAGGCATGAACGATTATATTTCCAAACCGATAAATTCTATTCTTCTTTTCGAAAAAATGTATGAATTAACAATAAAGAATTAATGAGATGAAAGCTACTGAATCCGAAAATAATATCCAATTATCTGAGCCTGTATGTGATTTCAGATATCTAATTGACATTGTAAATGGGAAAACATACTTGATAAGTGGGATAATGGATGTTTTTCTCAAACAAGTTCCAGAAGATATTCAATGTATTAATGAAGCTATAACAAACACAGATTATAAAACGATAAAGAGCTATACTCACACAATGAAATCGTCAGTTTCAATCATGGGAATTTCTATACTTATGCCTGTTTTAATGGAGATGGAGAATCTGGGAATAGCTGAAACTGATATTGAAAAAATAAAACAACTGAATTTGAAACTCAAGGTAATATGTGTACAAGCAATAGATGAAATTAAAAAGGAAAAACTCAATTATAATCATGCAATATTAAAAAAAACAATAAATAAAAACTCGAAATCATGAATAACAAAAATCAAATAAATATTTTTATTGTAGAAGACAATAAAGTATTCACGCTGGCGATGAAAGCGGATATAGAAACAGCTTTCCCAAAAATGCTCATAAAGATACATTCATTTGAAACAGGAGAAAAGTGCATGGAAAAATTCATGCAAGTAATGCCCGAAATAGTTATTCTTGACTATCATCTTAATAGCAAATACCCGGAAGCAGCGGACGGCATTAAAGTGTTGGACTGGATTAAAAAGGCGAACTATAAAACGGAGGTTATTATGCTAACCCGTGATGACAATATTGATATTGCTTTAAAATCATTTAAACATGGAGCTTTAGATTATATTGTTAAAACAGAAACGAAATTCAGAAAAATTAATTATTCACTATTCAATTTCTTTAAAATAATGGAAGCAAGAAGAGAGACGAAAATATATAAGTTTATTGTTATTGCAATATGCCTATTTGTTGCGATTGTAGTTGGAATAGCGACTGCCATTCAGATATTTTCTCCATCACTTTTAAAATAAAAACAATTTAAACTCAAAAAACATGAACATATTCACAAATTTTTTCAAAAAAATTACCGTGTGCGAAAAAACTATTTTTATTGTGGAAGATAATGAAATATACGCAAAATCATTGCAAATATTCATACAATCACGTTTTCCCAAGATTAAAGAAATAATAATTTTCAAAATTGGAGAAACCTGTTTAATGGAGTTACACCGCAATCCAAGCATCGTTATAATGGATTATTTTCTTAACTCTAAATACGAGGAAGCAGATAACGGGCTTGAAATAATTAAACGTATTAAAACACAAAAACCACAAACAAATATTATTGTTTTAAGTGCTCAGGAGAAATTCGATGTCGTTATAGAAGCAATTAAACAATATGATTGCAACTATGTACAAAAAGATCAAGAAGCATTTAACAAAGTAGAGCAGCTCATTAAAAATTTTAATCAAAAAAAACTCGGTATTTGAGCCGTTAATTATTATATACTAATATCTATTAAAACTCGAAATCATGAACAAAAAGAATCAAATTAAAATTTTTATTGTAGAAGACAATAATGTATTCGCTCTTGCTCTGAAAGCGGATTTAGAAACCTCTTTTGTAAACATGCCCATTCAGATACATTTATTTGAAACTGGTGAAAAATGCATGGAAAAACTCAAGCAAGAAAAACCTCAAATTGTTATTCTCGATTATCATCTGAATAGTAAAAATTCTGATGCTGCAGATGGAGTTAAAGTTTTAGACTGGATAAAAAAAGAAAATAATGAAACCTATGTTATTATGTTGACACGTGATGATAATATTGATATTGCATTACAATCACTTAAGCATGGAGCCAACGATTATGTTGTTAAAACTGATACACAGTTCAGAAAAATTATTTTTTCATTATTCAATTTCTTTAAAATAATGAACGCAAAGAGTGAATTAAAAAGATATAAATATATTCTTATTGCAACATTTCTATGTGTTTCTTTATTGGTATGTGGCGTACTTGCAATTTGGTTCTTTGCGTCTGCTCTTTTGAGATAAAAACATATCCGATTAATCCTACATTTTTAAAGTAGTACTGCATCTTATGACAGATATGCAGTTTTTTATTTTCCTTATATAAATGCGTTAAAAATAGAAAAAGTAAATGTGTGAATGATGTAATTTATTTCTAAAGTTATGTAACAGATACTGCGATTAAGGAACGCACCTTTGTCCTGTTGTGAAAATTCATTCACAATGTAAATTCAAATAAAATGAAAAATCAATTACTCTTTGCATTAATAGCAGTTATGCTGTTTTTAATGCCAACTTTAAATTATGCACAGGCTCCATCACTTGGAACCGCTGCTGATTTTGTTCTCTTTTCGACAGATGGAGCAGTAAGCAATTCAGGAATATCTCAGCTTACTGGAAATGTTGGAACAAACAATGGTTCTAGTACCGCTTTTGGTAACGTAAACGGTGTTATGCACGATGGAGATGGTGTAAGCGCACAGTGTGCAGCAGATTTGCTTATTGCATACAATCAACTTGCAAGTACAACTCCAACATATTTTCCTGCCCCATTATTAGGAAACGGACAGATTCTAATTGCAGGTGTGTATTCTATTTCTAGCGCAACAACGCTGAATTTAGACCTTACTTTAAATGCACAAGGTAATTCCAATGCCGTATTTATTTTTCAAGTTCAAGGACCACTTTCTACAAACGCTAATTCTAAAATTAAATTAATTAATGGAGCATTAGCATGTAATGTGTTTTGGAAAGTTGAAGGTCTTGTTAGTATGGCATCAGGAACATTCATGAGAGGAACTATCATTGCTAATAACGCAGCTATTAACATGAATACAGGCGACACACTCGAAGGCAGAGCACTTTCTACTGCTGGTGCTGTCACTATTGACGGAGTACTTGCTTATACGCCAATCGGTTGCGGAAGTCCGGTTCTTACAGGACCATTGGCTCCAGTACTTGGTGGTGCTGCCTGCTATGCGATATTTTCTTCAGATGGTGCAGTTTATAATTCTGGAATAACAAATATTACTGGTGATGTTGGAAGTAACAATGGTTCAGCTACAGGATTTGATTCATTATTAGTAACAGGCATTCTTCACCTTATACCAGATGTTTCAACAGCAGTATGTGCAGCAGATTTATTAGTTGCATACAATTATGTAAATACACTACAATATGAAATTGAATTATTGTATCCAGCAGAGTTTGGAAATAATCTTGTTCTTACACCTCATACATACTTAATGAATGCTGCTGCAACATTTACTGATACGCTATACCTGAATGCACAAGGTAATGCAGATGCTGTATTTGTAATTCAAATTAACGGAGCCTTAACAACTAGTACTTATTCAAAAGTCAGGTTAATAAATGGTGCGCAGGCAAAAAATGTTTATTGGAAGATAGAAGGAGCTGTAAGTATAAATAATTATTCAATATTTTGTGGAACTATTATTTGTAACAACGGTGCTTTAGGCGCATTAAATACAGGGGTAATTCTTGATGGTCGTGCACTAACAACTACAGGTGCCTTTACAACCACTGCCATGAATGCAGTTGCTACAATGATACCTGGTAATTGTGCCTCACTAAGTGTTCCAACTCTTGATGCCTCAGATACTAAAGAAACCATTACTATTGCTCCAAACCCATTTAGTTCATTTACTAGCATTAGAATAAATGATGAATCTCAAATTAACAGTGCTGAATTAAAGATATATAATATTTTGGGTGAAGAAGTTATTAATATTACAGTTACAAGGCAATTAACTACTCTTGAAACAAATAATCTTCCTAAAGGAATGTATTTTTACAGTGTTTTAAATAATAATAAATCGATACAATCAGGCAAGCTGATTTCTCAATAGTAAATTAATTCATAAATATTTAAACTCTCTATCTTGATGTAAATCCGGGTGGAGAGTTTTCTTTTTATAATAAAATATGTGAATGATGTAACTTATTTCAAGAGTTGTGTAACATATTACAATGTTAATAGATTCACCTTTGTATATGTGAAAATTCATTAACAGATAAAAACTTAAATAAAATGAACACAACAGAAATAGAAGGAAACTGGAACGAGCAAAAAGGCAAGTTAAAACAGAAATTCGCATTCTTAACAGACAATGATTTAATGTTTAAAGAAGGACAAAAAGATGAAATGCTTGGAAAACTTCAAATAAAACTTGGTAAAAGCATGGAAGTATTGCACAAGATTATTAAAGAACTTTAATCAAATATTTTTTTAAATAAATTAATAACAATTAAAATCACTCAAAATGAAAAAAACAATTTTTGTCCTCGCAATAGCAACGCTTATTGGAGGAACCGTGTTAACCAGCTGCCAGTCATCATCACAAAAGGTAGATAGTGCCCAACATGATGTAATTATGGCGAAATTTGATCTTCACGATGCCAAATTGGAATACCAGACAGATATTGATAATTTAAAAAAAGTAACAGCAGAAAAGATTGCAGCAAACGACAAGATTCTGGCTGAGTTTGATGCAAGAATTGAGACTCAAAAAGTAGCTACCAAAGCCGATTACAAAAAGAAAGTTATTGAACTGGAACAAAAAAACAGTGATTTAAAAATGAAGATGGCTAATTACAAAGAACAGGGAAAAGAAAACTGGGAAAAATTCAAAGCAGATTTTAATAAAAGTTTGGATGAACTGGCTAAAGCATTTAAAGGTTTAGCGGTTTTAAATACCAAATAATATGGAATCTAATAATAAAGAAAAAGTATTAACAATAAAATTTAAAATAAACAAAATGAAAAATTTAATATTAACAATCGTATCTGTTGCTTTTATAACAAGCATCAGTGTTGCACAGGAAAACGAAACAGATTTTCGTGAACAACTTCAGTTTGGTGGTAAGGTAGGGGTAAACTACTCTAATGTATATGACTCACAAGGAGATGAATTTCATGCAGATGCTAAATGTGGATTAATAGCAGGTGGCTTTGTTGCAATCCCCATCGGGAAATATATAGGTCTTCAACCTGAAATACTATTTTCACAAAAAGGATTCCAGGCAACAGGCGTAATCCTTGGCAGCACTTATAAAATTAGCCGTACTACAAGTTATATTGATGTGCCTCTATTTTTTTCACTTAAACCAAGTGAATTTATTACAGTGTTGGCAGGTCCTCAATTTTCTTATCTGATCAAGCAAAAAGATACATTTTCAAGCTCACCTGCTAGTTACGCTCAGGAGCAAGAATTTAAAACCGATAATATTCGTAAAAACACGTTGTGTTTTATATTTGGTGGTGACATTAACCTCAAACATATTGTACTTGGTGCAAGAGCAGGATGGGATATTCAGAATAATACTGGAGATGGAACTTCTACGACACCTCGATACAAAAATGTATGGTATCAGGCAACTGTAGGATACAAATTTTATTGAATTAAATAAGTATTTGTTATACTTGTTAAATAAGAATCACAGATTATTACTTTTTAAAGATATTTACTGCCATTAGAAAATTATTGATATGGTTGATAATAAATACTTAAATGGAGATAAATGGAATCAATAAGAACAATTTCTACTTCTAGCGTCTGCCTGCAGGCAAAGGGTAAGCGATGGTCGACTCTCCTTCAACTGACTAATGACAATCTTTTCACCATGATTAAGGATTAAATTTATATGCCTTTTAACCATATTACATTTAAATTAAAAACCTTATTTTTGCAACTCAAAATAAATATAAGAATAGAAGTGTAATTAAAACAAAATACTATGTCAGATTTTAATAAAATAATAAATGAAATTAAAAATCTTAAAACTGGACTTTTCGAAAAAGATTTCCTTTTAACTTGGGACAAAACTGAAAATGAGTTAAAGCAAACATTACTTGTTGCTGAAGCATTAAAATACCTTCGCGACAATAATATTTCTGCAAAGTGTTTTGATTCGGGATTGGCAATATCTAATTTCCGTGATAACTCAACCCGCACAAGATTTTCTTTTGCTTCTGCGTGCAATTTGTTAGGATTAGAGGTTCAGGATTTGGACGAAAGCAAATCGCAGGTTGCACATGGCGAAACTGTACGCGAAACTGCAAACATGATTTCATTTCTGTCGGATGTTATTGGAATTCGTGATGATATGTTTTTAGGAGCAGGTCATACTTATATGGTTGAAGTTGGAAAAGCACTTGACGATGGCTTTAAACAAGGTGTACTTCCTGTTCGTCCTGGAATTGTAAATCTTCAGTGCGATATTGACCACCCAACACAAGCTATGGCTGATTTATTACATCTTAAAAAATATTTTGGTTCGCTTGAGAATTTAAAAGGGAAAAAAATTGCAATGACATGGGCTTATTCACCAAGTTATGGTAAGCCATTATCTGTTCCACAAGGTATAATTGGTTTAATGACTCGTATGGGAATGGATGTTAAATTAGCATATCCCGAAGGTTATGATTTAATTCCTGATGTTATAACAATTGCAGAGAAAAATGCTGCGTTTTCGGGTGGTAAATTTAAAATTGTAAACTCAATGGACGAAGCATTTAAAAATGCCGATATTGTTTATCCAAAAAGCTGGGCACCATATAAAGTTATGGAACGTAGAACTGTTTTGTTACAAAATAATGATAATGCAGGTTTAAAATCTCTTGAACAAGAATGCCTCGCTAACAATGCAAAATTTAAAAACTGGGAATGTACCGAAGAAAAAATGAAAATAACCAAAGCTGGTAAAGCTTTATATATGCATTGTTTACCTGCCGATATTTCTAATGTTTCGTGCAAAGAAGGCGAAGTAGCCGACACAGTTTTTGAAAGATACCGTATCGAAACATATAAAGAAGCCGGTTTTAAACCTTATATTATTGCTTCAATGATTTTAAATAACAAATTTAAAAATGCCGGTGGTATTTTAGAAAAATTGTATAATCAGAAAAAGGAAAGAATAATGTTGTAACAAATAACAATAAATAATGAAGTCGAGCGTGTGCAGTCACTTTTTTTCATACTGTTTTATGTTAATTGTTTTTTTTGTCCATTTTTCAATAATTAATACTTCAGGAACTAATATTGGTATAGAAAAACCGGAGTATGCAATAAATGCCCATAATGATAAAAACAAATATGAGTCAATATCATTGTGGTTAATATTAAAATTCGACCAAATAAGCATAACAAATATAATAGCCAACCAATTTCCGGCAAGTCCGATTATTAATAATTTGAGAAATCTTTTTTTCTTTAATTTATTACTTGCCCAGCCTAATAAAGGACTTATTAAAATACTAACTGCAATTAAAGGAACAAGTAATTTAAAGTTATCTTTTATAACCTGAATAATTGGAAAATTATCAATTGTTAAAGAGCCTATCAACGGAAAAATTGTAATTATAATAACAAATAACAAAGATCCAATTAACAGTATTGTGAAAGATTTTATCGTATTTATTATAATATTCATTTTTATAGGTAATATAAAATATTGTAATATGAAAAAATGCTCACTAGCCTGATTGAGATAGTTTGGTGGCTTTTTAAATTACAATTAAAAAACTCGATTATTTGCCATTCTCATTTCTCCTTTTCTTTAATTCCTTCGCCTTCTTTTAAAACAATAAAATAGAACTTGAAATGAAATGATTCATCCTGCCAATATTCTAAATCATAATTGTTAAAATCAGGAATTCCGCAAAAGCTACCACTAACGTATCCCAGAAGAGTTATTGTTTTATTGTTTTCTAATTTTTGAAATAATTCTTTATTATATGAAATCTGAATTGTTCTGGAAGAATCTAAAAGTTGGTTATCTATTTTTTGAACAATTAAATATCTGTTTTCCTCATCAGATTTCAACAAAGGATTGCCGTATTTAATGACACCTGAAACTTTTATTATATTACCTAACTTCCAGCCATCCCAAACTTTTATATTGTTAATATTAGATTGAGAAAATACGTTAAAAGAAAACATTATTAAAACGCAAATAAAAAATAAGGAATATTTGCTTAATTTACTTTTAGCTTTTTTATTTAATTTATAAGTACTTTGATTTGTCTTACTTTCTTCTCTGTAAGTTTTATATATTGATTTAGTAATTTTCATAATTATAAATTATTTTTTATTATTAATTTTATTTATTGAAAAACCAAGTAATGCTCCAAGTACTGTAGTTATAATAATAATTGGAATTAATGCTTTAGGTTCTTTCCATCCTATAAGTATTGCACAAGGTGCGAGTGCTAAATATGAAATAACAATTCCCTTAATAATAGGGTTAATTTTTATATCAGTAATTGAAATTAAAAACCCGATAATTACCCACATCGAAAATGCTGAGATATTTGCATCCCAGGTTAATTTTTGAATTATCATTGGGGTTACATCAATAATTCCTGCTGCTATTCCTAATAATATTCCTGTTGTAGCTTTTTTCATAATATAATTATTTCTTTGTTCGTTCTAATTTTCAATTGGTGTTATTAATAGTTTTTTTATTTTGGTAATATTGCTCTCTCGTTCAAAAGAAAAAGTTTTATCGGTTAAGTTGCATAACTCATAAATTTGCAATGCTTTTTCGAGATATGTTTTTCTTTTTTCAGATTTTTCATTAATGCTAAATTGAAGTATTATTTCGGCCAATAATTCTAAATTATCTGTATTAATCCCATTAAATTGTAATATGTAATCTTTAGAAGAAGAAATATCAAACGATAAAAACTTTTCGAAATCGAAATCAATTTCGTTAAATAGTAATTCTTTTGTTTTTTCAAATTGACATTTGTTTGAAATGGTTATATTTTCATTTTTGCCAGTAAAACTATTTAAAATCATTCGCAATAAAGTTCCAATTTTTTCTATTTCCCTTAATAAAAAATCTTTCTGTTCCATTAATAAAATATTTGTTACTAATCAGTGTCAAAGTTAATATGATTTTTCGTTTAACTCGCACCATATTTCTCGCAAATATTATTCTCGCAAAGACGCAATGCCCGCAAAGTTTTAAGCCCGCAAGGTTTAAAAAAAATCATTAATGATTTTTTTCTTTGCGAACTAACAATTTGTAAATACTATAAACAATTCTATTTCGTATTTCATCATTTTGAGCGTTTTCTATATTTTCTTTTTCTATTTTCTTTGCGTTCCCTGCGCCTTTGCGTGATAATTCTTATACTGAATAGTTACAAATATTTTATTGAAATATTAATTTTTTATTGCTAACGTCTTTTTTTAGTTGCTCAATGTTAATGTTATTTAGTAATTCTAAAATGTTAGGGAACCATTTTTCGTGATATCCAAATCCTCCTTCTTTAAATTCTTTAATTGCCTCATCTTTTGTCCAATTACAATTTGTCATTCTGTATGCTGCTACAATGCAACCTGTTCTATCAGAGCCATGTAGGCAATGAATTAGAACAGGCTTTTTTGAGTTGTTTATAGTTTTTAAACTTTGTACAATATCTTCATAAGATATAGTCCAGGTATTTATTGTAATATGTTGTATTTCTAAATTTGTGTTTTTTGCTTCACAGTTATCGGTTTTTGTATGTCTTAAATTAAGAATAGTTTTTATTCCATAATTTTTTAAAGTAATCATGTCTTTTCTGTTAGGTTGTTCCGATCTAAATAAGTTATCGTCAACTTTAAATAAATTATAAAGACCATTTAATTCTATTTTATTAGCCCAATTTGTATTCCTGTTATTACTTGAAGTAATTAATGTTTTACATCCATCAATTAATAGTACAAAAACAAATAATAATAATACTTTTTTCATTTTTAAAAATGATTTTTTTTATATTTTTATGCCTAATATTGTTATGTCATCAATTTGTTCGTGTTCGCCTATCCAATTTTTGAGTGTTTTGTCTAATATTTCATTTTGTTCATTCATAGGTTTATCGGCAATATCTACAAATAATTCTTTTAATTGTTTTGCCATGAATTTCTTATTCTTTGGACCGCCAAATTGGTCTTCGTAACCATCACTTAATAAAAAGATACAATCACCTTCGTATAATTGAATTTCATGATTAGTATATGGTTTCATGTTTTTATAAATAGAGATGGGTTGTTTGTCAGGTTTGATTTCTTTTAATTCTTTTTGTGGAGTTACGATAAATAAAGAATTATTAGCTCCGGCAAACTGTAATTTATTGTTTGTAGTGTTCAAAACACATAATGCAATATCCATTCCATCTGTTTGTTCACCTATTTGTCCTTTTTGTTGTAATGCTTCTATAACTGATTCACGCATGTGGTCGAGTATCTCGCTCGCTTTTGTAATTTCTTTTTTACGGACAATTTCGTTTAGAAACGAGACACCAAGCATGCTCATAAATGCGCCAGGTACGCCATGACCAGTACAATCGGCTACTGCAACGATTAACAAGGGGGCATGCCCCCTTGTTGTTAATGGGGCATGCCCCCTTGTTTGAGTTGCCCAGTAGAAGTCGCCTGAAACAATATCTTTTGGTTTGAAAAGTATAAAAGCCCCACCTAACTCTCCCCAAAGAGAATGGTTTATTCCTTCTCCTTTGAAGAGGGCTGGGGATAGGTCAGGTAATACAGCCTGTTGAATTCGTTTTGCATAATTGATGCTATCAGTTATTGCTTTCTTTTGTTCTTCAATGTGGTTTTTTTGTATAACCACTATATCGCGCTGAGCTGAGATTTCATCACGCTGGGCTTCTATCTCGTCTCGCTGTGAACTGATTTCTTCATTTGCACTTAGTAAAGCTGAATTTTTTTCTAAAATCATCACATTTGCTCTTTTCTTCATGATAAAAAGTCTGTAAATAATTATTGCAAAAGCAAGAATTATAATGAACCCTGCAATGAATGTGTAAATGATTATTTTTTGTTTTCTTGTTTCTGATTCTTTTCTTATAATAATTTCATTTTGCAACACTTTTTCTTTTTCAAGTTCTTCAATCATTATTTGTCTTTTCTCTGACTGGTAGCGAACTTCCATTTCGGTTAACTGTTTATTTTTTTCAACTGAAAACAAACTGTCTTTAAATTCAGTGTACAGGATATAATTATCGAGTGCCAAACCTGTATTGTTAAGTTTTCTATAGGCATTATAAAGATGATAGTATGCGTCCATTTCTTCGGAAATCAATCCAGTTTTTTTTGCAATTTCGATACTCTGATGTGCAAAATTTATTCCTTCATTAAATCTGCCCATTGTTATATAAAGACCTGCAATATTTCCATATGTTGATGCAGTACCGGCTTTTTCGCCGATTTCATTTTTAATGGCTAAAGATTTTTGATAGCACTCAAGAGCTTTTTCAAGTTTTCCTGATTTTTCATAAGCTATACCCATATTGTTTATAGTGCATGCCAGCCCAAAACGGTCACCTATTTTTTCCAAAATTACAGTAGCTTTATTATAGTAATTAATGGCTTCATTATATGAAAGTTGTTTAGTTTTAATATTGGCGATGGTATTATAGCAATATGCAACTCCACTCTGGTCACCTATTTGAGCGAGTGCATCATGTGCCTTTTCTGTATAATCAAGTGCGACCGAAGAATTGCCTAGAAGGTCCTGTAAAATAGCAATGTTAATTAAACAGGCCCCAGTTCCATTCTTGTTATCTTTTTGCTCATAAATTTTTAGGGCTTTTATATAGGAATTAATTGCTTCAGGATATTTTCCCATGTTTTCATAAATTACCCCAAGATTGTTGTAACAAGATGCAATTTCTGTTTTATTGTTTATCTCTTTCGACAATTTTAATGATTGCTGGAAATATTCAAGAGCTTCAGGATAATTTCCTTTAGCAATATTAACACATCCCATATTTGAATAGCAGTTGGCAATACCATACTTTTGACCATAATGCTCATATATTGCAAGAGAATTTTTATAGTAAATCACTGCATTATCGTAATCTCCCTGCAAGTCGTAAGTTAATCCTATATTTGAAAAACTCATTGCAGTTCCTATTTTGGCCTCAACGTCAATATGGTCTATGGTATTGCTTTTTAGAATATAGTTGTAAATTTTCAAAGCTCGTTTACTGTAGTTTAAAGCTGTATAATATTGTCCCGTCTGATTACAATATCTGCTATAAATATTATAAGAATTTGCAAGCCCCTCTTGATAATCGCTTTTTTTAGACAACTTAACGGCTTTCTGGAAATATTCCATGGCTTTAACAGTATCTTTGTTAATATATTCAGAGAAAAGCTGATTGTAAATGCTTACAACTGCGGTATCCTTGTTGCTTTTATCCAAAACACCAATGAGGCTATCAATTTTTTTTTGATTTTGTCCAAATATATATGTACTCGTACAGATAGTAAATGTGATTATGATTAAAATTATTCCTTTTTTCATTATATATTAATTAAACCTCTTTTTTTTAATGTTTTGGGATTGTCATTATTAGTTAATATTTTAAGGAATAACAAAATCAATAATTGTGTTAATGTTCATGTTCCCTTTTTCTAATAATATAAACGAGTTAGTTATATTTGAGCACATATAATCACCCTTTAAATGTTTTTTATCATTATTTTTATCTACATAAGAATAAATATAATATTTTCCAGGATGAACATTTTTTATAGTATATGATAATGTTTCAACAGATAGAAAAACATATTTTGAAATGTATTTTAAGTTTTCTTTTTTATAATTTATTCCTTCAAAAAAGGGTTCTGTAGATAATATTAAACAGATTTCATCAGTTTTGCTTGTTTTTAATTTTTTATCAATTGTAATATTTACAGTTAGATTACCAACATAAGGTTGAACAATCAATTTATAAGGGTCATTTTCAAAACTAAAAAATATACTCTCATTCATATTTTTAAATGCATTTGTAAAATCTTTCACCATTACTGGCTGAGGATAATCAAAATGAGAAATAGCTTCATTAGCATAAACATTGCTTCCTAGTATAGGCGTCCATGTTGTATGCAATTGTAATGGAGATACTTTATTAAATTTATTTGTGTAAACTTTCATAATGAACTCATCTTTTTTAAACTTAAATTCGGTATAAGCTCGTTTGGTTCCATTTACAAAATCACTAAAACGATAATACCCTTCAGATACTACAACCGAATCCATTACTTCATAAGTTACACAGCATGAATTCTTAAAACAACCCTCAGTACGCATAGCCACTCTTAATTGATTGTCGTATTTAACAATTAAAAAACTAATATTATTAACTGTATTCGAATCAAGTAATGAATACTGTGAAACCTGACTTGCCGAAATGGGACGAAAATCTACAAACCAGTTATCAAAACTTCCGGCAGGAGTTGTTGATGAAACAGGTCCGTTCCATAAACCAGATATTTTTTTAAAAAATTCAAATCCTTGAATATTGCCATTATTCGAATCAGAAATATTATTCTTGGCTTGTTTATCTTGTCCTAAAATCAAATTAGCAACTGATAAAAAAGCAATTGAAAATAAAATAATTTGTTTCATTTGTAATTTATTAAGTTAAGATTAGTTGTTTTTAATGCAGTTATTTATTTTAAAATTTATTTGTCTTTGCAAATGTTTAATAAGTGTCTGTCTATAAACTCGAAATATTAAAAATCAAATCGTATGACTTTACAGACAAATTCTAATCAGTGTCTGTCTATAAAGTCAGTGTTTGAATCAGAATGTTCGAGTTCTCCCGCTCAGGCGGGACGAAGTATTAAAAATCAGGAGTTCCGTCTAAGCGGAATGACTGTTTTTTTAATACGAGAATAACGCAGAACTTAGCACATTCGCAAAGCTCAGTGTAAACTCCGCGATATCACTGCCTGCTCCTCATAAGCAGAGAACACCTTTAAAAACTTGTAATGAGCATGTCGAACTATAAAAATAATTGTGAATAAATCGGACATTATGGATAAATACTAATTAGGTTTAAATGCAAATTTAATTATAATCTATTTTTTTCAAATATATGCAATAAAAATTTTAAAAACAAAATAAATTTTATTGACTATTTTTTTAGATTCTATTAAATTGAACAAAAATATTTATATTTTAGCAAATTAATTAGATTTTATGTTTACTAGAAATGTTGCTGTAATTTGTATTTTGTTATTTGTTTTTTGTGGTTATTCGCAAGATACAACTATTATAAAAAAATGGCTTATAACAAAAGCCGGAAAACCAATAATTAAATCTGCGGGGGTTTCATATTTTTTTCGCAAATTTGATATGGAGCAAGGGATAGAAGACCCATATATTTTACGAATCAGAGAGCGAAGAAATGGAGAAATTTTATATGGTACAGCAGGTAATGGAGCAGGAATTTATGACGGATTTAAAATGAAATCAATAAATGTTACTAATGGTTTAAAAAATAATGTGGTTCAAGATGTTTTTGAAGATAATTTGGGGAATTTATGGTTTGCTACAAGTGGAGGAGGAGTATGTGTTTACAATGGAATTTCATTCAAATATTTTGATAAAAAAAATGATTTCCCCGATAATTCAGTATGGGTAATTTATCAGGACAAAAAAAATAATTTTTGGTTTGGCACCGAAAATTCTGGATTATGTTTTTATGATGGTAAAACTTTTAAAACTTATTCAAAAAAGGATGGATTGTGTAGCCAAAATATTCGCGAAATTTTTGAAGATAAACAAGGAAATTTATGGCTTGGAAGTAATAGCGAAGGTATAAGTGTATTTGATGGTAAAACATTCAAAAATTATAATACCAAAAATGGTTTAACTTTTAATGGTGTTTTAGGCATCGATCAAGATAAAAAAGGAAACATTTGGCTTGCTACTTATGGTGGAGGACTAATTTTATACAAAAATGGAATCTTTAAAAATTATGGTAAACAACAAGGGTTAAGTAATTTATTAATTTGTGATGTGTTATGCGATTCAAAAGGAAATGTTTGGGTTGCAACATCCGGAGGTGGAATGTTTTTGTATGATGGGAAAATTTTTCATCAGTTTTCTACTGCTGAGGGTATGTCAAATAACATTGTAATTAGTTTATTAGAAGATAAATATGGGAATATATGGGCAGGTACTTATGGTGGTGGAATTTGTCAATATACTGCAAAACAATTTACATATTTAAGCGAAACCGAAGGGTTGCCAAATAATGTAGTAAGAGGAATTGTAAATAGTTATGATTCTTCATTGTATTTTGTTACTTCTGGAGGTGGTTTTTGTAATTATAATGGTAAAGAATTTAAAAGTTATTCAACACCTCAAGGATTGTCGTCGAACTTTATAATGGGAGCAACAACCGACAAGTTAAATAGGTTATGGTTAGCAACTTCGGGTGGTGGAATCTGCAAATTTGATGGAAAATATTTTTATAAATTAAATTCAACATTAGGACTTAAAACAAATTATTTTCTTTCGATTATAACAGGGTCAAAAAATGAAATTTATGCAGGTGCTTATGGTGGTGGATTGTCAATAATTAAAGAAAATGAAATTATTCATTATGGACCAAAAGATGGATTGCCGTCAATTTACATAAATTCAATTACTCAAGATAAACAAAACAATATCTGGCTCGGAACCGAAACAGGACTTTATGAATTGAAAGATAATAAAATTTGTCAAATTCGTTCTGATATTTTTAATGCAAATAATCAAATTTTAACATTATACAGCGATGCAGAAAATAATTTGTGGATTGGAACAGATGGGCATGGAGTTTATCGTTTAATGAATAATGTTATGCAAAATGTTACGAATGAAAATGGTTTGTGCAACAATCATGTTAAATCTATTATTATTGATGACAAAACAGGTGTGTGGATAGGAACCTCAAACGGTATTGCATATTTAAAACCAAAATCAAAAAAAACAGCGTCATTAAACGATTATGAAATTAAAAATTATAATCGTCCTGAAGGATATACAGGAAGTAATTGTTTGCTAAATTCAATAAATATTGATAAAAATAATAGAATTTGGCTTGGTACAGGACGAAAATTATTATGTATAAATACTGCAAATCAAGTAATAAATAAAATTTCACCAACAATAAAACTTGAATCTATCGAATTGTTTTTCAAAAATGTAAATTGGAAAAAATATAGCGACTCAGGGTTTGTTAAATTCTATTCAATTGAAAAATGGTCGGGGCTTCCGAATGATTTAATTTTGCCCTATAACAATAATCACATTACATTTAATTTCTCAGGAATAAATTTAAACTGTCCCGAAAAAACAAAATATAAATTCATTTTAGAAGGGTTAGATAATAACTGGAGCCCAATTACATACTCTAATAAAGCTATTTATAGCAATATTCCACCAGGGAAATATGAATTTAAAGTTATTTCGTTTAATGAAAACAATGTGCAGTCAAAAGAAATTGCAGTATATAATTTCGAAATATCTCCACCATGGTGGCAAACGTTGTGGTTTAAAACCCTAATTGTTTTTTGTTTATTGATCTTTGTAATTTTATTTGTAAAGTGGCGTGAGCGAAAATTAAAACGCGACAAAGAAATCCTTAAACAAAAGGTAAAAGAGCAGACACACGAATTGTCCGAAAAAAATGAAGAATTACTTCAGCAAAACGAAGAAATCAGCACCCAGAGAGACGAAATTGAAGCCCAGCGTGATGAAATTACAGCTCAATGCGATTTAGTAATCATTCAAAAAGAACAAATTGAAACAATACATAAAGAAATTTCTCAAAGTATTGATTATGCAACCCGATTGCAAACAGCTATTTTGTCCGACATCATTTTTTTAAATAAATACTTATTCGAAAGTTTTATTTTATACAAACCCAAAGATAAAGTAAGTGGCGATTTTTATTGGTGGACAGTTATTGAAAATCAATTAGTTATAACTGTTGCCGATTGTACAGGGCACGGTGTGCCTGGTGCTTTTATGAGTATGCTTGGAACTTCGTTTTTAAGAGAAATTGTTATTAAGGAATACATGACTAATCCTGCCATTATTTTAAAACGCTTACGCAAAGAAATAATAAATAGTTTAAAGCAAAGAGGTCAAATTGGCGAACAAAAAGATGGAATGGACATGTCGCTTATAACAATTAATACCGAAACAAATGAATGTCAGTGGGCAGGAGCAAATAATCCGCTTTATATTATTCGAAGTAATTCAGATTTGACAACTTTTGAAAAGTTGTCAAATCTTGAGGAACTTAAAGGCGACAAAATGCCCATTTCTATTCACGAACGCATGGAACCATTTACCAATCACGATTTAAAACTCGAAAAAGGCGATTGTCTATACTTATTCAGCGATGGCTATGCCGACCAGTTTGGCGGACCAAAAGGCAAAAAGTTTATGTATAAACAATTTAAGGAACTCTTGTTTACAAACTCTCAAAAACTAATGCAAGAGCAAAAAGATATTTTAGATAAAACTATAAATGAATGGATTGGGAACGGAGAGCAAATAGATGATATTACTGTATTAGGTATTAAAATTTAATTTTTGAAAAAAATCTTATATTATATAATTTTATTTACTGTTTTTTCCGCGAGAGTTTTTTCGCAAAATTATAACATTAAACATTATACTGTTCAGGATGGTTTATTGCACTCTTTTGTGAATGATATAATACAAGACAAAAGAGGAAGTATTTGGATGGCAACTGGTGGTGGTTTATGTAAATTTAACAGTGTAGAATTTACTAATTATACTAAAAAGGACGGATTGAATAATTATCGCTTACTTTCTTTAGCCGAAGATGATTTTAATAATATTTGGATTGGCTCATTATTAGGGATTAATGTTTTTGATGGCGACTCTATTTATACTTTAAAAAGTGCAACTAAAAGAGTATTAGCTCTGAAAAAATCGTTAGACGGACAAATGTGGGTTGCCTCAAATGAGGGTGTTGAAAAAATGCAATTTAATAATGGGAAATTTATAACAACAAAACTCCCTTATGATTTTGGAGTAATTGATTTTGAAAATATTTTTCAAGATAGAAATTTGAACTCTTTTTTAGTACAAACAGAAAATAATCTGTTTATTGGTTTAAATAATACAGTATATGTTTATAATAATAAAGAAGTAAAAAAAATAAAATTTGATAAAAATATAAAAGTCTATTCAGCTTGCAAATTAGAAAATAATGATGTGATTTTTGGGACAAATAATGGAATCTTTAAATATAATGGATACAGTTTAGAGTTAATCAAAAATAATCGTCTAAATGCTTTTCATGCTTTCAAAATTGAATATAAGAATAATAAAATTTGGATGATTGGGAATTGGAGTGAAACAGAAAAAAGTGCACTTTATTTAGTTAGTATAAGTTTAAAAGATGAAAAATATTTCAGAAAGATAAGCGATAGTAATGGCTTAATTGAAAAAGCTACATCATTATTAATTGATTACGAAAATGATATTTGGATTGGTTCAAATGGAGGATTAAGCGTTTTAAAAGGCGAAGAATTTGTTAATTATACTATTGAAAATGGTCTTATAGGAAATAAAATTTGGGGTGTTTATCAAGATAACGATAAAAATGTTTGGGTTGGGACAATAAATGAAGGCTTATCAATAATAACAAAGGATAGCATATTGAATTTTGATACTATTTCTGGTTTGCCCGATATGTATATTGGTGCAATTTTTCAGGTTGAAAAGAATGAATTTTTACTTGGTACTGCTAAAAAAGGTATATGTAAAGCTGAGTTTGTATCTAAATTAAATCGTTATAAATTTAGTCAGTTAAACATTGAATTAAATATCGGAATTACTCGTGTTGACTGCATCTTAAGAGATAGAAAAAAAATATTGTGGGTAGCAAGCAGTAAAGGTTTGTATTATTCAAATGACGGCAAAAATTTTAAACATAAACCATTATTCCAAGGTGATTCTAATCAAGTATTTATTCAAAAAATATTTGAATCAAGTGAAGGTGATTTATATATTGGCACAAAACAAATGGGGTTGTTTTTATTAAAAGATAACAAAGTCGAGAATTTTTTAAACGATTCTAAAAAAGAATTAGGAATTTCATCAATTTGCGAAGATATACAACATAACATTTGGGTTGGTTCTCAGCGTGAAGGAGTTTTAAAAATTGATAATGGCAAATGCAATTGGATTACAGAAAAAGATGGGCTTAAATCTAATCTGATATATATATTGCAATCAGATAAAAGTGGTAATATATGGATAGGAAGTAACTTGGGATTAGATAGATTAAATTGTATTAAATATAATAAAACAAATGAAATAGATATTCGGCATTACGATACTAATGATGGATTGCAGGAATTGGAAATGAACTTGAATGGCTCTATCGAAGATAGCTATGAGAATTTATGGTTTGCAACGAATAATGGAATTTTAAAGTACGATTATCATTATGAAATTAGTAATAGAATACCACCAATTATTAATTTGCTCAATGTTAAATTGCATTCAAATTCAGTAGATTGGACTAAATATTCTGATTCGTTAACAGGTTGGAATAAATTGCCTGTAAATCCTGTTTTGCCATATAACGATAATCATATTACTTTTGAATTTGTCGGTATTAGTTTTAAAACTAAGGAAATTAAATATACATGGAAACTCGAAGGTTTTGATAAAAAATGGGTACCACCAAGTTATAGCCGCCAAGTTGTGTATTCTAATCTTCCATACGGAGAATATATTTTTAAATTAAAATCTTCAAATAATGATGATGTATGGAATAAAGAACCATTAGAATTTAGGTTTGAAATTCTTCCTCCTTTTTGGGCTGAATGGTGGTTTATCTCAATTTCTATTTTGTTTTTAGGAATGTTGATTTACTTTTCTATAAGATTGAGAATGAATTCGTTAATTAAACACCAAAAAGAACTTGAAAATCAAATAAGTCAACGAACTGAGAAAATATCACTTCAAAAAGAAGAATTGGAATCTCAAATTGATATTGTTAATAATCAAAAACGACAAATTGAAAATATTCATTTACAATTATCTGATAGTATTGAATATGCAAAACGAATCCAAGATGCCGCTTTACCTCTCCAGGGAAATTTGCAGTCAATAGTTGCAGATGCATTTGTTTTTTTTAAACCGAGGGATGTTGTTAGTGGAGATTTTTATTGGTGGGCACAAATGAAACCAGATAATGTTTTAGTTGCTGCTGTAGTAGATTGTACAGGGCATGGAGTTCCAGGTGCATTTATGAGTTTATTGGGAATCTCTTTTCTTCGTGAAATTGTAATCAAAGAATATATAACACACCCCGCAGTAATTTTACGGAAACTACGAAAAGAAATTATAAATTCTTTAAATCAAAAAGATGAATTTGGAGAACAAAAGGATGGAATGGATATGGCATTAATAAGTGTTAATTTAGATACTTTAGAAATGCAGTTTGCGGGTGCAAATAATCCTCTTTACATAATAAGGGCTAAGGTTGAGGATAAGGCTAAGGAATACCGCGAAGCCCCCTTAACCTTAACCTCAGTCTTAATTGAACTAAAAGGCGATAAAATGCCAATAGCCATTTATAGAAGAATGGATAAATTTACAAATAACAAATTTCAGTTACATAAAGGCGACCAGGTTTATTTATTTTCAGATGGGTTTATTGACCAATTTGGAGGTAAAAAAGGTAAAAAATTCTTGTGCAAACAATTTAAACAATTGCTTTTAAATAATGCCAATAAACCAATGACAGAACAATGTGCAGTTATAGAAAAAACTTTAAATGAGTGGATTGGTAACAACGAGCAAGTTGACGACATAACAATACTTGGATTAAAACTATAAACGAATTATTGTAATTTTTCCAATTTTGCAAAGACTCTGGCGCCGTTAAATTTCGGAAAGTTCCAATTAACTGTTGAAATGCAATTTCATTGACCCAATTTATTGCCCCGACATTTATTGCCCCGACATTTATGTCGGGGTAAAATTATATCAATGGCTTTAGCCAAAAAATGATTATGTTAGGGCTTGCTGAATAAATATTATCATTCTTAATATAGAATATTATGGAGTAAATGCTTTTTTAATTGCAAAGGATTTTCATTAAAAGCGTAAAATTCTTTACCCACAAAACTATGGTATGGTTTAAAACCGTAACATAGTTCTCACCCACAAATGTCGGGCTAAAGCTCGTTTTTAATACGAACTTTATTTTTCGCCATTTATAGAGATTTAGTAAATGCTGTAACAAACAGCATTTCAGAATGTTGAATAGCCCCCGACTTTAGTCGGGGGTAAAATGAATTAAAAAATCCGGGCTTTAGCCCAATATTTGAGTTTTTCAGCAGACCCTATGTTAGCTTAATAAGTATTCGACACTTCAAGATTAGACTATCTTTTTCTTTTGATGAGATGAGTTTAAAATGTAATACTCAAATTAAATCATTTTGTAGTATATTAATTTTTAAGTCAAAAATTAACTCAACATTAATATAAGTAACTTATTAAAAGGATAATACGAAAGGATATTAATAACTTCGCTAATATGTACACGTTCACCATTTTTATAGGCAACAATCCATGCATCGGCAGTTCCACTACTTAATTTTTCTTTTTTGGCTTGTGAATATTTTTCGTATTTGCCAATTAAATATTTATACCAGCCCTCGTGTTGCTCCATTAATAAATCTTTTTTACCAGAGTAACGCTGATGCAATTCGGCATAAGGAATTTGACGATGGCAAGCACCTACCTGAACTTTAAAATAAACATTCTGGTTGTTTGAGTCTTTAATTTTACTTTTGTTAACGTCAGTTTCATTAGTAACATTTGGCACATCATAGGCTTTATTTTCTATAACAGAATTATTGTCTGTGTTTTTATTTATAATATTTGCGACATTGTTACTATCGTTTTTAGTAGAATCTTTAACATTTGCGAATAAATTTGATGGCTCGCCATTTTCAATTGGAACCTTATAATTATCGGGATTGTCGGTGGAGTCTTTTAAATTTTTCAAAGCAGTTTGTTCTACGAGCATTTGAAACGAATAAATATCAATAGAGCCTAATCCTTCTTTCCGTGTTGCCGAAAAATATCCATGCAAGTTGTCGTTTTCGCCAAAAACCTGACAATACATTTCGTCATCTGGAGTGTTTAAAGGATAACCTAAATTTTCGGGTACCGACCATTTCCCATCAATTAACGAAGTCTTAAACATATCAAAGCCACCCATAGTATTATGACCGGTAGATGAGAAATAAAGTGTTTTCCCATCTTTTGACAGCGACACACCTTCTTCATCGTATATTGTGTTAACAATGTTCCCAATATTTTCGGGTTCGCCCCATTCACCGTTGTCTTGCAAATGAGAAACAAAAATATCACGCATGCCTAAAGTTTTATCATGCCTGTCGCTAACAATATAAAGAGTTTTTTTTTCGTCTGAAATACAAGCCGAAGTTTCGTGAAATTTTGTATTTATTTTGTTAAGCTGCTTTGGTTGCGACCATGTATCATTCTCATACGTGTACTCGTATAAATCGCCACCATTTATTAGACCTCTGTATATAAATAACAATTTGCCATCAAATGATAATCCTACGCATGCGTCGTGTGATGATGTGTTTACATTTCCATTTATTTTAACAGGTGCTGTCCAACTACTTGCATCATTTTTTGACTGGTAAATATCTTCGTAATATTCAAGTTCATCGGGGTCAATATCGCCACCGGTACTACCTTCGCGACGTGAAGTGAATATTAAAAGTTTTTCATCGGCAGTAATTAAAGGAGCATAATCACTATATTTAGAATTAATGCCACTTATATTTACGATGTTAATATTTACTGGCTTATTAACAAGAAGTTTACCATTTTCACATTCGTTAATTTTTTTGTCAATTATCATCACAAATGATGTTATCTTCTTCACTTTTGTATCCGATGATTTTATATTTAAAGCTTTCGTAGCATTATTATAATGAATGACAGCTTCATCAAATTGAAAATTATAATGATATCCTTGTGCAATAGCATATTCAATTTTAGAATCAACATCGGGTTTTAAACTTTGAGCTTTTAAAAAAAAATTTAACGAAGAAGCTTTATCGGATGAATTCAAATAACAAATTCCAATTTTAAAATTCAGTAACGAGTTATTTGGATTAAATGTGTTGGCTTTCAAATAGTAAGCGAGTGCCTGAGAGTACATCCATTTTTTTTGCTTGGCAAAATAATTGTCACCTTTTTCAATGTTATTTAAAGCTTCGTTAAATCCACTTTCGTCGGCAAAATTATTTTTCTTAAATTCAACATCTTGTGCAATAACATTTAAAATAATAAAGTTGAAGATAATAAAAAGCAATATAATGTATTTCATGGTTAAAAAAAATATTTACTAAATTAATGTTGTGATTGATAATTAATTTGCACATTATTTTAAAGTTATAAACCTTTGTATGTTTAGAAACATTAAACATAATAATCTATTATTCTGCATTTTATAATAACCGACAATTTAAATACTCAATATTTTTAATTAACAACTCTGTTTTTTTTAATTAAATAATACTACCTTTAACTTTTAAAAAAATAAATCGCATTAATTATAATTTGAAATACATTAAAAATATATGAATAAATTACTGTATATCATTATATTGATAAATATATTATTATCTTTTGCAATATATTCATCTTCGCAAGATATTCCACAAAACAAGAAAAAGCTGCATAAACTTGCTTATGAATATTTTAACAACGAAGAATTTAGCAAAGCTTTGCCATTATTATTAAAACTTGATTCCCTTGAACCTGAAAATTTTGAAGTAAAATATTACATTGGTGCATGTTATTTAAACACTTCATACAATAAGACAAAAGGTATTCCTTATCTTGAATATGCAATAGAAAAAGGAGGCAACTTATTACCCAGTGTAGTATTTTATGATTTAGGTATCCTTTATCATCTTAATTATCAATTTGATGAAGCTATAAAATCGTTAAAAAGATTTATCGAAATATCGCCTAAAACAACACTACATTTAACCAATGCAGAAAGAATGATAACAACTTGCAATAATGGAAAAGATATATATTCATCTCCTATTCAAACCGAAATTTATAATTTGGGAAATCCTATAAATACTGATAATAGCGAAACAACACCATTTATATCGGCTGACGAAGAAATGATTTATTTTACCCGTTCTTTTTCTAAAACTTATGAGCAAATTGATATTGAATTTTTAAAAAAAACATATTGTTCGGTGTTACAAAATAAAAAATGGCAAGAACCTTTTGAAATAGTGATTAATACTATAACAACCAAAGGACAAATTTCGCTTGCAGGAATTTCACCCGATGGTCAAATATTATTTGTTTCAATTGGTAACGATGTTTCTTCTGATATTTATTCGTGCCAAGTTGTAAATGGAAAAGTCAGCGAACTTAACAAATTGCCCGAAATAATTAACTCACCATCGTGGGAAGGCAAAATTAGTATAACACCCGACGAACAGGAACTATACTTTTCGAGTAATAGACCTGGCGGGTTTGGCGGAAAAGATATTTATAAGGTAACTAAAGATGAATCGGGTAAATGGTCGAATCTGCAAAATCTTGGTCCATCAGTAAATACTGAGTATGATGAAGATGCACCGTTTATTCATCCCAGTAACAAAATACTATACTTCAGTTCAAATGGGCACAATACAATGGGAGGATACGATATTTTTAACAGCACAAAGACTGATGCAAATAACAACTGGACTGAACCTGCAAATATCGGATACCCTATTAATACTACAAGCGATGATATTGGTTTTGTGATTTCTGCCGATGGTAATACTGCTTATCTTTCTTCGGCACACGATAACATTTATGGAAAACATGATATTTACAAAGTAATTTTGCATAAAACAATTCCATTAACATTAATCAAGGGTATAATAATGGGTGGCGACCCGCCAAAACCTATTAAAGCAAAAATAAAAGTTGTTGACCACCAAACAAAAGAACGATTACGTTACATTTATAATCCAAGTCCAAAAACAGGAAAATATTTAATGATTTTTCCACCTAACAAAAATTATGATATGGTTATTGAAGCCGACGGGTATTATCCACAACTTATAAATGTTTTTGTACCTAATCAGACATATTTTTACGAACTGTTTCAGGAAATATTTTTAAAACAAATAAAAGTTAATGAAAACGATAGTATTATTGGGCAAGAGATTAGAGTTACAAATACATTTTATGATATATACAGAACTCAGTCAGCTGTTAACTTATCGGGTGATGATACTATTCAAATTCACAAGTTTGATGATTTATTAAAAACTATTGAAAATATTATTAACTCAACAGATAGTATAGGAATAAATCAACTTGATATTTTAACAGAAAAAAATTATAATAACAACGAAAAAAACGAAAATAAAAACAAAGAATATGACCAGCTTTTAAATTTAATTGAAAATGCTATTGAAAAAACTGACTCTGTTTCGCTTTTACTTATTGATGCAAACACTATATACAACGACATAACCAATAAAGTGTTTTTCTTTGGTGTTGATAAAAACTCTTCTGCTTTAGAACCAGTTGTTATTGGTAATGATACTATATATACTCTTCCAACATTAAACACAAATAATCCGAGAAATGATAATATTTCACAATTAATAAATAAAAAAGATACCATAAATAAAAGCTTTGAAAAGCAAATTGATTTTAAAATGTTGCCCGAAAAGGAACGTAAATACGTTTATTTAAACTATTTATATTACGAAACAGGCAAATCTGATATAGAAAAAAAATATTTACAAACACTAAACGGTATCTTACAATTACTTCTGCTTAACGATAATTTAGGAGTAGAAATTCATGGATACTCCGATATAATTGGGGAAGAAGAATCGAACATGGAACTTTCAAAAATCAGGGCGTTTAATGTTATGGAATTTATAGTTTCAAAACAAATAGAATCGCGAAGAATAATAATGACTGCACACGGAGAAACCGGCACCGAGAAATCTGATAAAGAAATGCAACAATATAGAAAAGTCGAAATTAAAATTTTTGAAGTAAAAAGTAATTAATTAATTTTTTAATGAAGCATTTCTTAAAATATTATAAAATAACATTAAGCTCTTTTTGGCTAATTATTATTCTAATTACTCCTATTATTTCAAAATCTCAACAATATACAGAATATGAATTAAAAGCAGCATATATTTTTAATTTTGGCAAATTTGTTGAATGGCCCTCCGAAACATTTAAAAAATCTAACGACCCATTTATTATTGGTATTTACGGCAATAATCCTTTTAGTGAGATTTTACAACAAACTATTCAAAACAAAACCATTCAAAACCGACCTATAATAATTTTAAATGTTACAACAACCGAAGAAGCATCAACTTGCCATATACTTTTTATAAGTAAACAAAATAAACTCCAATTGAATCAACTATTACAGGCAATTAACAATAAACCAATATTAACCGTAGGCGATAATGTCGAAAATTTTTGCCAAAGTGGTGGAATAATTAATTTTACAAGCCAATATTCGCAAAAAAGATTTGAAATAAACTACAAAGCATCGGCACGGGCTATACTGATTATTAGCTCAAAATTATTAGCTTTGTCTAGAATTGTAACCGATGAAGAAATTAAGTTTTAATAATATTTCTATTAAATATAAAGTAATAATAATTATTATTACTGTTACCCTTTTATCACAGTTAATTGCTGCATTTTTTTATGTAAGATACGATAAAAAAGAATTTAGTAATAAAAATTTACAGAGTTTAGAAATAATATCCCGGATTATTTCGAATAATTCAACCGCTGCTATTATTTTTAACGACTCAAAACAAGCGGCATCTATTCTGAAATCGCTTAAAGCCGAAACACATATTAAAATCGCAAGTATTTATAACGACAAAAAGCAACATTTTGCCAGTTTCAAACGCGATTCTTTAATTTCTACTTTTAACCAGTTTTTTATTAATTCAAAAGATACAACAATAATCAACAAACAATCAATTAAAATATTACGTCCAGTTTTTGATGAAACTGATTCCAAATCAATTATTGGATTTATTTTTCTTGAACGCGATTTAAAAGATTACGACATTCGCTTTACAAAATTCATTTTAGTACTTTTAATTATAACATTTGGTTCGCTAATATTTGCATTTATCATTTCAACTCAAATGCAAAAAATTATATCGAAACCAATTAAACGCTTATCAAAAACTGTAAAAAACATTACCGCAAACAGTGATTATTCTATCCGGCTCTTTAAAAAAGGAAACGATGAAATTGGCGAATTAATTGGAGGCTTTAACCTTATGCTTTCGAAAATTGAAGAGCAAAACGAAGCATTGGTTTTAGCAAAAGAACAAGCTTTAAGTTCGGCAAAAATTAAAGAACTTTTTTTGGCAAATATGAGCCACGAAATTCGTACACCTATGAACGCTATTGTTGGAATGACTAACCTTTTATTAGATACAAAAATTAATGGCGAACAAAGCGATTATTTAAGACACATAAAAACTTCGGCAGATAACTTACTTGTTATAATAAATGACATTTTAGATTTTTCGAAAATCGAAGCTGGTAAAATTGAGTTTGAATCAATAAGGTTTAATTTAAACGATACATTAAATAATTTACACAACACCTTCGATTATAAGCTAAAAGAGAGAAACATAAAACTTATTATTGACAAAAATAACAGCGTGCCCGATTATTTTATAGGTGACCAGGTCCGGTTAAATCAGGTGCTTTTAAATTTAGTTGGTAATGCTACAAAATTTACCGAAAATGGCAATATCACTATAAAAGTCGAAAAAAAGAACGAAGTAAATGAACTTATTGAACTTCTTTTTAGTGTGCAGGATACAGGTATTGGTATTGCAAAAGAAAAGTTGGAATTTATTTTTCAAAGTTTTAGTCAGGCTTCGAGCGACACTACAAGAAAATATGGTGGCACCGGTCTTGGATTAACAATTTGCAAACAACTAATAGAATTGCAAAAAGGAAAAATTTGGGTTGAAAGCGAAATTTGCAAAGGAAGTACATTTTCTTTTACAATATCGTACAAAAAAGCTAGTGCACCAAATCTAAAAGAAATAGAACAACGTTCAGAAGAAAATGTTGATAACGTTACTAAAGAAATTCTTGAAAATTCCAGAATTTTGTTAGTAGAAGATAATCAGTTAAATATACTATTAGCAACAACTCTTCTTAAAAAACAAAATTTCAAAAATGTTGATGTTGCTGTAAACGGACAATTAGCAATTGACATGCTCAAAAAACAAGATTATAATATAATTTTGATGGATTTGCACATGCCGGTAATGGATGGGTACGAAGCCACAATATTTATCAGAGACCACATGAGTGGTATAAAAAGGAATATCCCAATTGTTGCTCTCACAGCCGCAGCCATTAAAGGCGAAAAAGAAAGATGTATTGAACAGGGGATGAACGACTATATTTCGAAACCATTTAAGCCCGAAGAACTTTTTTCGAAAATAATTAAATTTTTGCAACCACCAAAGAAACCATACCAAATGCCGAAATAGAGTCTATTTGTATTTTCAGAACTCTTGACCTATCCTTGAAAATCTTATAGTTACAGCCCTTCTATCGCAAAATAAAATCCCAAGTTCAAAATTTCAAATTTCAAGTCCCATTTACCAAGCCCCCTTTGAATTTGATATTTGGGATTTGAAACTTATTTTGAATTTGAAAAATGTTGCGATTTTAATTTACGACAGGTCAGTATGTCAGATTTTAATGCCCAATATTGTAATATCGTCAATTTGGGCACCAGTGCCAATCCATTCTATAATAGTATTATCTAAAATATTTTTTTGTTCGCACATGGATTTTTGTGAATTCAATAACAAAAGCTCTTTAAACTTTTTACACATAAACTTTTTGTTATACTTACCTCCAAACTGGTCAGTATAGCCATCACTAAAAAGATATAAGCAATCACCTTTTACCAAAGGATATTCTTTTAGACTAAAGCTATCCATTTGTTGGTGAATTGATATTGGCATTTTATCACCTTTTAGCTCATATAGTTGGCAGGAGGCAGCGGCAGTTGGCAGTTTGTGCATTTCATTGCTGACGGCTGACTGCATACTGCTTACTATATAAAGTGGATTATAAGCTCCAGCAAACTGCAATTTCAAATCTTCGGTATTATAAGCACAAAAGGCAATATCCATTCCGTCTTTCTGGTCGCTAAAAATCCCTTTTTGTTTAAGAGATGATATCATATATTCTCTCAAATGATTTAATATTTCTGCAGGATTTGTTACAGTTTCTTTTCTGATTATTTCATTTAAAAACGAAATACCAAGCATACTCATAAAACCACCGGGCACACCATGTCCGGTACAATCGGCAACACATAACAAATTCCAGTTATTAACTTTTGCGACCCAATAAAAATCACCTGAAACAATATTGCAAGGTTTAAACAAAATAAAATAATCTTGTGTAATTTCATTAATTTGTTCTAATGAAGGTAATACTGCGCCTTGAATAAGTTGAGCATACCGAATACTTGAAGTTACTTCTTCGTGAATTTTTTCTATTTTTTCTTTTTGATATGTTACAACTTCTATTTGAGCTTCAATTTCATCACGTTGAGTAACAATCTCTTCCTTTTGTTGAAGTATTTCTATATTTTGCTCTTTTAATTTGTTATTTGATTTTTGTTTTTGAAAATACATTCTTAACAAAAAGAATGATAAAGATAAAACTATTGCTAACACAATAATAATAGCATATATAAAGTATCTTTGTGTTGTAAGTTTTTCGATTTGTTGGTGAGCTTTTAACGAGCTTAATATTTTATTCTGGTTTAATATTTTAATTTCTTTTTCTTTTTTTTCTGTTTCATATTTTGTTTGCATTTCTGTAATTATCCTGCTATTATTATCGTTAAACAAGCTATCTTTGAAAGTTATATATAAATTTTTATAATGTAATGCTTGCTTATAATCGCCTTTATCGGAATAACAATTCGAGAGATTCTCATAATTATCAATAATCATATCAGTTCTACTGATTTTTTGTGAAATATTGAGACTTTTGTTAAGATATTGAATGGCGATGCTATATATTTTCTTTTGTTTATAACAATTTCCTAAATTATTAAGTATAATAGCTTGTCCGTTTTGGTCGCCTAATTTATTCCTGATTTGAAAAGCTTTTTGATAATATTCAATTGCTTTATCAGCTTCTTCCTGTTCAAGATATATTCCTGCAATGTTATTATAAATTACTGCAATGCCCCTTTGATGACCAATTTGAGTAAATAATTCGAGCGATTTTTTGTAATAAAAAAGAACAGAGTCGGTATTTTGAGATGGATTTAATTTTTCGCCAAATATATTACCAATTCTTGCATAAGCATTTGCTATTTGTGCTATGTTATTAGTTTTAATTATATGAGAAAGTGCTTTTTTTGAATAAGCTAATGCTTCATTGTATTTCTTCTGTTCCAGAAAAAGAACACCTATTGAAATCATTGATTTACCAATTCTGTTATCATCATTTATTTTCTCAGATGCTTTTAATGCAAGTAATAGATTATCTAATGATTTTGGATTATTTCCTAATTCTTTCCACGATTGCCCCATGCTTATATAGGAATCAATAATCTCTTTTACGCAATTGAGGTTTTCGTATATATTTATGGCATCCTGGTTTTTTTGAATTGCCATTTTATATTCTCCTTTATAAAAAAGTGCATCTACAATATTTGTAAGTGCAGATGCTTCCCCATATTTATAAGAAATTTTATGAGATAATTCTAATGCTTTGTTAGCAAATAGCATTGAAGAATCAATATCAATATTATAATATTTTTCTGATATTTGATTTAGAACACGAACTTTTGATGTATCGTACTTTACAATTTTCAATTGATAAAACAAACTATCAATCGTACTTGCTGTAACGCAAATACTTGAAATTAAAAACAATAAGTTAAGAAGATTTTTTTTCATTCTATATTATTTTTATTCCTAATGCGGTAACATCATCAGTTTGTTCGTTATGACCTTTCCAGTTTTCTAATGTTTTTTCTAAAATGTTCTCTTGTTCATTAAGTGGTTTAGTATAAATTTCTAACAACAAATGTTTTAATTTTCTTGACATAAATTTTTTAGTCGGATTTCCACCAAACTGGTCAACAAAACCATCAGAGAAAGCATAAAACATGTCATTTTTTTCGAGATAAAAAACATTATTTGTGAAATCGTTTTTGTCGTTAATGTGAATTCCTATTGGCATTCTATCTGGCTGAATTTCTATTAATTGGCCTTTCCGAATAATATATATAGAATTATATGCACCAGAATATTCAAGCACATTGTTTTTAAAATCAAAAATCATTAATGCCATATCCATTCCATCTTTACTTTCACTCTCAGAAGATGACTGTCTGAGTGATATTTTTATTTGTTCTCTAAGGTCATTTAATATATTATTAGCATGAAAATCAATTTTATTTTTAGTTATCTGATTTAATGTTGAAATACCCAACATACTCATAAAAGCGCCCGGTACTCCATGTCCTGTGCAATCAGCAACGGCTACTATTATTTTTTTATCAACTTGCGAAAGCCAATAATAATCACCGCTAACAATATCTTTAGGTTTAAAAAGAATAAAATAATCGGGCAATAACGTTTTTATATATTCATTTGGAGGTAAAAGTGCATGTTGTATTCGTTGTGCATAATTTATGCTATCTGTTATTTCTTTCTTTTGGATGTAAATTTCATCTTTTTGTTTGCTAACAACATCGTGCTGATTAATAAGTTCGCCTAATCTTTGGTCATATAAATCAACAACAAATTTTCTCCAGCAATCATACTTTTGCATCCATTCAGATGCTTTTTCATTTGAAATAGCAAACATTGCAGAAGGCTCGTTAGTAAACGCTACTCCTTGCATATAAGAATCACGCATGGCAGCTGTAATTGATAATATACAAGATTCCAACTTTTCAACATTATATAACAACAACTCGTTTTTAGCTGAATCAAATTTAATAACTCTAATAGATCCTTTAATTACAATAGGGAAGAATTTTACTTTTGTATGTTCTACACCTAACATGAGCTTAGCAGGAAACTCTAATATTGGAAATTGAATAATTTCTTCTGATAATTCTTTTGAAAATTTTTGCTCGAGTAAAGGCAAATATATTTCTTTGTTGTTGGTTTCTGTAATCATAATATTTTTATTATTGTATTCTTATTCCTAATACTGTTATATCATCTATCTGTTCAACATTGTCAATCCACTCATTTAATGATTTTTCTATAATATTATTTTGCTCTGCCATTGGCTTATCAGCATTAGTC
>Ga0154308_1075_pt1 | contig 43302 bp, 33 predicted proteins | sample RifGroA2_FD_105602 | JGI IMG/M metagenome (GOLD analysis project Ga0154308, IMG submission 105602) | Bacteroidetes bacterium GWA2_32_17
AGTTATTCTCTGCTACTGTATTTTTATTAACTTTGTGATGTTAATTTCTTATTTTATAATTGTGTGCATAGACAAGCTCCAAAGGAGAGGGGGGGATAAAACCCGAATTGCCTGATGTGTTAGCAAGTCCCTCTCCCTTGGAGAGGGATTTAGGGTGAGGTTTCTAATAAATCTATTTTGCATAACAACAGTTATTAAATTCTTTTGTAAATTTGTGTCGCGATAGATAATTAATAAGTAATGTTTATCGCTTTTCCCGACAATTATTGCGACATATTGTCGCGATAAATTAAAAACATGTAATTGATTTTAAATAATAACAAATTGCATGTAATTATTTTGTATTTAATTTTTTTGTAAATTTGAACATTAATAAAGTTAACATGCAAACTCAAGCGTATTTCGAAGATATTCAATTTCATATTAAAAAAGAAATTTCTAAAGCAAATTACTCTATACAAATAGCAGTAGCTTGGTTTACCGATAGAGATATTTTTAATTTACTTTGCGATAAAGCAAAGAATAAAGTTAAAATTGAACTTCTGATTGTTAACGATAAAATAAATAAAAATTCTGGAATTGAATATGATTTACTCAATAATTTAGGCAGTAATTTTTGGTTTGTTGGTAGCGGTAAAGAACATGAAAATATAATGCACAATAAATTCTGCATTATTGATTACGACACAATTATAACCGGCTCATACAATTGGAGTGTTAAGGCAAAAAATAACAATGAAAATATTACAATAATTAAAGAGAACCCTGAACTTGCCAAACAATTTGCAGTTGAAATAAATGCCATTAAAGAGAAATATCTTAATATTAAAACGGATAGTTTTGACATAAGTAAAATTTTAATCCGTCTCGAAACATTAAAAAATATAATCATACTTGAAGACACAGAAGATATTAATTATCAGGTTAAAAAAATAAAACTGCTTGTTAAAAATCAAAATGTATCTGATGTTATATCTAATATTAACGAAATTATTATTTTAATTGAAAAATCTAATTTTAGCAAAGCTGTTTTATTAATATCTGAAATTGTAAACAAGTATAAACAAATTGCAGTTTATATTGACCCGGATATTTCTGCATTAAAACTCGAAATTAAATCGCTCGAATTACAGTTAAGCTCAATTGAAGATGAAAAAACTGATATAGAAAAATTAATTAGTGGTTTTGAAATAAGATACAATAGCGAATTAGGCGAATATCTTATTAAATTACTTAAAATAAGAAAAGAAAAACTTAAAAAAGAAGCCGAAAAAGACGACACAAAGAAAGCTGAATTTGAAGAAGCCGAAAATGACTTTAACGAATTTGAAAATAATTATAACCATACAAAAGATAAAAAAGCATTTGAGCTTTCCGAAGATGAGCAAAAAGATTTGAAATCATTATTTCGTAAAGCTTCCAAACTTTGCCACCCCGATGTTGTTTCCGATGAATTTAAAGAAGAAGCCGAAAAAGTGTTTAATGCTCTAAAACAAGCTTACGATTTAAATGATTTAAAGAAAGTAAATGAAATTTTAAAAAACTTGGAAAAAGGCGTTTTTAAAAGCAATTCCGAAAAAATAAGCGAAAAAGAAAAGTTATTGCTAATTGTTACGCAACTTAAATTAAAACTCGAAGAACTCGAAAATAATTTAAAGAAACTAAAAAACAATGAAACATATATTACTATAACAAAAATAGAAAACTGGGATAACTATTTTACCGAAACTAAAAATAACATATTGCAAGAACTAAAAAAATTAGAAAATGGACAAAAATAATTCTCTAATAAAATACACACCTCAATCAATCGAAAGGGTTGGGAAACAACTTTCTATTATTGGTAAACTTATAAAAGTTGAAGAAATATTAATTCCATACCGCAAAAAAGATAAATGGGGTTATTGTAAACCTGATAAAACTATTGTTATCCCTTGCATTTATGACTTTGCATATAGGTTTAAAGAAGGTTATGCTCGTGTAGAAAAGAATGGCAAATATGGTTTTATAAATAAAGAAGGTAAAGAATTAACTCCGTTTTATGATATTGCATATAGTTTTTCAGAAGGTTATGCTCCTGTAAAAAAGAATGGCAAATGGGGTTTTATAAATAAGAGTGGAGTTGAGTATTGGGAGGATTGATTTTAAGAAAAATAGTTTTGGAATGAACATATTATGCACAAAATAAAAGGATATAGAAATGGAAAAAAACACTAATATAAGTTCAAACAGTCTTTTTCATTACACTAACTCAATAGATAATTTAATTAGCATATTAAAAGAAGGATTTAGAATAAAGTATTCTTTAGAGAAATTTGGACTTTTTGATAAAGATGAAAATGATATAACCGATGAATTTGCTATACCAATAGTTTGTTTCTGTGATATTCCATTAAACCTTGTTCAACAGCAAATTTCAGTATATGGACAATATGCAATTGGGCTTAGAAAACAATTGGGAGCACAAAACGCTATTAGTCCAGTATTATATCTACCAAATTATTCAGAAACTAGACACATTTTAAACGATTGTGCTCGAAATATTACTAAAAACAACAGGAAAATCAGAGAAATTTACAAAAGTCTAAAATATGCCGAACAAGAAACTATGACTGATGTTATAAATTTATATGACGAATTAATTGATTTAACAATGTTTGTAAAACCATATATTGGTTATTATGAACGAAAATCAAATGGATTTAAAGATCCAAACTATAAATTTTATGACGAAAGAGAATGGAGATACAAACCAAGCAGACTATTTGGATTCAAATCTTATTTAACAAAAGAAGAGTTTCTAACAAATGATCTTGAAAGAAATAAAGTTTTAAATCACATTAGTTTTTCAAAAGACGACATATCAGATATAATTGTACCAAAAGAAGATGTTGAAAAAGTACAAGAAGAATTAAAAAAGATAGAAAGACTAAAAGGTATAGACATTAAAATTGTTGGCACTATTGAAAAAAACAATTACAATAAGTGAAATATTAATAAAAATGGAATTGAATATTAGGAGGATTAAATATAATGCTATAACAATATATAAATAATTTTTGTATAACAAAGATATTCTCATTTACATAGAAGAATCAAAGATTTATTTTAAGGAGATTATTTCTGAAAAATAAGATGTAATTTTTTTTTGATGATGATGATTATGAATGTACAAGTAGATGAAATAAGTGGAATGATTAAAAGATTTTTTCACAATAGCCAAGACTTGGACTGGATGGTATTAAGACCATTATCTCACATTAAACCAAATTTGGAATTAACATGGGATAATACAAGTAATTTATATTTAATTGAAAAAGGTAGCTATGCAGATCAACTGAATCATTTAATTAATGAAATTGCGAAGAAGAATCCACCTGAAAGGTATCATGATAATGAAAATATTCTTGCTGAAAACACAATAGAAGCAATTCATTGGCAAATAATAAAGAAGGGTAATCGGTGGATTGGTAAAGATTATTCATCTATACTTGAACAAGGAGGGTTTAATGACATTCAAGAACAAAATTTAATTTCAGCAGCGGTAGGAAGAATACACGCAGCAATGAATCTCGGGCAAAGGCACTTTGATGAAATGGAAGAATCACATAAAAAAATATTAGCGTCAGTTTTAACAATTATTTTATATCATAGAACTTAACAGCATATAAGACCACCTAAAACTGCCAAATATTTATTTTTAAAGGTTTTTGAACCACTACTCAAGGTTTAGGAACTTTATACACATACAAAGTATTATTACATTTGAATCCGATGGCTATCGGATGTGTTATACTTAATATAAGATTCTTCACTAATCGTTCAGAATGACAAAAGAGTTTAGATATAACAAATAGTACAATGTCATTACTCCCCACTGTCATTCTGAGTGAGCGAAGAATCTGCACTACACACTAAGTCATTGCGAGTCACGAAGCTTAGGGGAATTGATGTTAATCCCAATTAATTTATTTTGCCATTATTTGATTTATTCTTATTTTTGTTCAAATTTAATTAATGAGCCACTAGGAGATTGAACATATTATTATTGATTATCTTAAAACATATAACCTAAAGAGATTGGGAGTGTTTGGCTCTTATGCAAGAGGTGAACAAAATGCAAATAGCGATATTGACCTGTTAGTAAAATTTAAAGAAACTCCTTCACTTCTTCAATTAATTAAAATTGAAAATGAATTAAGCAAGAAATTGGGTTTGAAGGTTGATTTAATTACAGAGGGTGCTGTTAAAAACAAGATAATAAAAGCTCAAATAAAACAAGACCTCAAAATAATTTAAATGCATAAAAATGATATTGCAAATAACAATTTATAACATCGTGTAAATTTATACTGTATTATAATTGTAAAATGTTATAAAATTTTCAAATATTTATTATTTAATTTTCTAAATTTCTTTATCTTTGTGTAACTTTATAATTACGAATAATTATGGAACATATAACCTTTGAAATAGATAACAACAAAGATTTAATATTGCTCATTACAATAGCAGAGAAATTAGGTATAAGAAAATTTTTTTACACTTATAAATTAAAATCTAAATCTACTGAACTAAGTAAATTATTGAAAATAATTGATAAAGGTGTTGATGTTTCCAATTTTGGTGATATAAGTGAATGGCAAAGAAATACAAGGGCTGACAGAAACATTAACTTAAGTAATTTATGATTTTACTTGACAGCAATATTATAATTTATGCTGCATCTGAACATCATAAATCACTTCGCGATTTGTTAAAGAATTATGAAAGTTGTTGTTCAATTATTTCACAATTAGAAGTTTTAGGTTTTCCAAAGATTACAACTGAACAAACTAAATTTTTTGAAGCGATGTTTAAACTCATGGATATTTTACCTATAACTGAAGAATTAATAAAACAAGCAATTTCTTATCGTAAAAGATATAATATGTCTGTTGCTGATGCAATTATTGCAGCAACTGCAAAAATTTATAATGCTAAACTCTATACAAATAATGAAAAAGATTTTAAAAACATTAAAGATATATCAATTGTAAATCCAATTAAATAGTGCCTGTCTATAAAATCAGTGTCTGATTAATAATGTTCGAGTTTGAGGAATATGAAGTTTTGAAAACCAAGGAGTTTACTGTAGTAAATGACTGTTTTCAAAACGAGTTTACCCCGTAGCGAAGCGTACTGGGGTATAACGAAAAAATCGGACATTATGGACAGACACTAAATAATAGCTTGTCTGATATTCGTTTTTACAGTCTTTATTTATAATCAATACTTTGTTAATATTTTTTAATGAAGGGTTGAAGCCCTTTGTTTTCTTGGGTTTTGAATAGCCCTGACCTTAAGGTCGGGGTAATTGATAAAACCCTGATTATTGCAGGGCTTTAGCCCTTTTAGAAGAAAAAAATACCGAAGCATTATATAATTAAACCAATAAAATTAATCTTTTTAATATTCTCCTTTGGTGTAATAAACGTTAATTGAGTAGTCATCCATTCCTTGGTCTGTGGCACACAAAACAATTTGCTAAATATTAGTATTTCTTTCTCCCTGGTCGGTGGCACACAGACCTTTGTTTTTAATAAACTTATGTGAAAACTACTGATTTATAGCAGATTATTATAGTTTTACTGTTTTAAAGAGCAATTCTTTATATTTGCAAACAATTTCGAAAATAAGTGGCTATTAAAAAAGTAATAATTATAGGTAGTGGATTAGGCGGATTACTAACAGGTTGCATTTTAAGCAAAGAAGGGTATAATGTTACTGTTCTTGAAAAAAATCGACAGATTGGTGGATGCCTTCAGGTTTTTGCACGAAAGGGCTGCATTTTTAATACCGGATTAAATTATACCGAAGGTTTAGCCGAAGGCCAGATTCTTTATAAGTATTTTAAATACATTGGAATTATTGATAAATTGAAGTTACGAAGAATGGATATCGATGGGTTTGAAATTGTAACATTTAACAACGAAGAATATAAGTTTGCACAGGGACATGAAAATTTTATTGAAACTTTAGTGCAAAAATTTCCTGACGAAAGGCAAACAATAACAAAATATGTAAACGATATAAAAAAAATCAGTTCAGAGTTTCCATTATACAATCTTAGTACCGAACAATATCAAATGGCGGGTTGGGATTCTTACGAACAAAGCGTTTCGGAATATTTTGACACATTAACAGAAAATAACATTTTAAAAAATGTTTTATGCGGAACGAGTATGCTTTATGCAGGATTACCTAAAATTACACCATTTTATATTCACTCACTTATAAATCACTCGTTTATAAATAGTTCGTGGCGTTTAATTGATGGTAGTCATCATCTTGCAATTGAACTTACAAAAGTAATTAAATCAAATGGTGGCATAGTGTTACGAAATAAAGAAGTCAAAAAATTAATTTTTAAAGATAAAAAAATTACAAGTGTAGAAACCAAAGAAGGAGAACAATTTAATACCGATATTGTAATTTCAAATATTCATCCGGTTAACACTTTAAAGATGATTGAAGGCAATCAGGTTTATAGTGCCTACCGAAACAGGGTAATATCATTGCAAAACACTATTGGGATGTTTACAATTTATGTGGTTTTAAAAGAAAACACTTTCGAATATCAAAATTATAATCATTACTGTCACAACAGTTCATCGGTATGGTCAGCCGAAAATTATTTTGAAAAAGAATGGCCCGATAGTTATATGCTATATACTCCAGCCACTTCAAAATCGGAAAAATATGCCGACAGCTTAATAATAATGAGTTACATGAGTTTTAAAGATGTTGAAAAATGGGAAAATACCTGGATTGAACAACGCGGGGAAGAATATCTTGAATTTAAAAAACAAAGAGCAGAAAAACTTTTGGACGTTGTTGAAAATAAATTCAAAAATTTAAGAAACAGCATTAATTGTTATTATACTTCAACACCATTAACATATCGCGATTATACAGGAACTCCCGAAGGTTCGTCTTATGGAATTTTAAAAGAAAGTAAAAATCTGTTAAAAACTATAATTTTGCCAAAAACAAAAATAGAAAACCTGTTTTTTACAGGACAAAATTTGAATATGCACGGAATATTAGGCGTAACAATATCGTCAGTAATGACTTGTGCCGAAATAATTGGACAAGAATATCTTGTTAATAAAATAATTGAAAGCAATGCCGAATAATATGAACAATAATAACAATGGTCACACAATAGCCAAACAATGGTCACTCAATTGTATGCTCACGTATAACAACCGTATTACCATGTATGACAACTGTATGACCATGAATGACAACCGTATGACCACGGTCCATAAAATCGAAACATTAAACTTTTTTTAAACGATGAGCAATAAAACAGTAGTAATTGTAGGTGCTGGATTAGGTGGATTGCTTTGTGGATATATTTTAAGCAAAGAAGGATATAAAGTTACAATTGTCGAGAAAAATAATCAACTTGGCGGATGTTTACAAACTTTTGTCAGAAATAATTGCTTGTTTGACACAGGTATGCACTATTTCGGGAGCATGGGCGAAGGTGAACCTTTAAATTACTTGTTTAAATATTTTGGGTTAACACAAAAATTAAAATTAAAGCGGCTAGATATAAACTCATTTGATGTAATTGATATTGCAGGAAAAAAGTATAATTATGCTCAGGGATTTGATAATTTTATTGAAACATTAACCGAATACTTTCCTGACGAAAGAACTGCAATAACAAATTACATAAATAAATTAAAAGATATTGGAGAGTATTTAAATGTTTTACTTCATCAGGAACACAAGCCATTAACAAGCGGAATACTTGTAAATGAACATTTTAACGAAAACGCACACAATTTTATTTGCTCACTTACAAATAATTATGAACTTCAGAATGTTTTAGCAGGGTTAAACTCATTGTATGCCGGAAATCCTAAATACTCGCCTTTGTATCTGCATGGGATAATAAATTTTTCACTTATTCAAAGCTCATGGCGAATGGTTGATGGCGGCTCACAAATATCGAATATCCTTTCTGAAGAAATAAAAGAAAACGGTGGTACAATTTTAACAAAGTCGGAAGTTGTTGAATTTGTTTCGGGCAGTAACCAAAATATTTTGCACATAAAACTTGCAAATAACGAAAAAATATATTCCGATTATTTTATTTCAAATATTAATCCTCAAAAAACTTTAGAGCTTACAAATTCAAACTTAATCAGAGCCGTATATAAAAAACGCATCAATTCGCTTGAACAAACATTTTCAATGTTTTCATTGTATATTGTTTTTAAAGAAAACACATTCAAATACATGAATTATAATTACTATCGTAACAACAATAAGAATGTTTGGGGAACCGAAATTTATTCTCCTGAAGCATGGCCCGATGGTTATATGTTATATACTCCAGCAACCGCTAAATCAACTGAGTATGCCGAAAGCATGACAGTAATTACTTATATGAAGTTCGATGAGGTGAAAAAATGGGAGCATACAAAAGTTGAACACAGAGGCGAAGATTATAAAACTTTTAAAAAACAAAAAGCCAAAAAACTTATTTTAGAAGTTGAAAAAGTTTTTCCCGGAATTTCGAATAAAATTAAAGCATATTATACATCAACTCCGCTTACAAACCGCGATTATACCGGCACAATAAACGGTTCGGCTTACGGAATAATGAAAGATTGCAACAACTCACTTAAAACTTATATTTTACCAAAAACCAAAATTCCAAATTTATTATTAACAGGACAAAACATTAATTTACATGGAATTTTAGGTGTAACAGTTTCATCGTTATTAACTTGTGGTGAACTTGTTGGCTTCGATTATTTAATACAAAAAATAAAAGATGCCCAGTAAACATAAATATCCTTTTCTAAAAAGATTTATTTATTTTTTAGTAATAATAATTATATTTTTACTTTTGTTTTTTCTCTCTTTGATTGTTAAACCGCCAAAAGTTCCAATTTTAAAAAATAACATAAAATCAGAAAAAATAAGTGATAGTTTAACAATTTGCAATAACAGTTGGTTAAATCATAATTCTTATAACTTATGGGAACTTTATGTTGAAGGAAATCCTTATGAAAGAGGTGTAAAAACAGGAATGTTAACTCAAAATTTAATTGAATATCAAGAAAAAGCATTTATTGCTCAGATTTTGAAAATTGTTCCATCGCGGTGGTACCTTAATTTTTTAAAATATATTGTTGCCTTTTTTAATAGAAACATTGACAAATATATTCCTCCCGAAAATTTACAGGAAATTTATGGGATATCGCAATATTCATCAGAAAAATATTCTTTTATTGGACCAGCATATTCTCGTATTTTAAATTATCATGCAGCTCACGATATTGGTCATGCCTTAATAACATACCATATTGTTGGTTGTACTTCGTTTGCTGTAAAAAATGAAATGTCGGCTGATTCTTCGTTACTAATTGCACGAAATTTCGATTTTTATGTTGGCGATGAGTTTGCAAAAAATAAAATTGTGGAATTTGTTAAACCCGACTCCGGTTATAAATTTATGTTTATTACATGGGGCGGAATGATTGGTGCCTGCTCGGGAATGAACGAAAAAGGGATTACAGTTACAATTAACGCAGGAACTTCAGAAATTCCATATTCTGTTGCTACACCAATTTCAATTGTTACACGAAATATTTTACAATATGCAAAAAACATAAATGATGCAAAACAAATTGCAGGTAAATTTAAAACATTTGTTTCAGAATCTATTCTTGTTGGCTCTGCTTACGATAACGATGCTGTAATAATTGAAAAAACACCAACAAAACAATTTGAATATAAATCAAAAACAAATTATATAATTTGCACAAATCATTTTCAGAGCGATTCGCTAAAAGCCAAAAAAAACAATATTGAAAATATGCTCAATAGCTCGTCGTTATACAGATATTTTAGAGTTAAAGAATTACTTTTACAATATAATGTTATTTCTCCAAACACTGCAGCTACAATATTACGCAACAGAGAAGGGTTAAAAAATATAGATATTGGTATGGGAAACGAAAAGTCTATTAATCAGCTTATTGCACATCACTCAATAATTTTTCAGCCCAAAAAATTAAAAGTTTATGTTTCCACATCACCATACCAGCTTGGTTCATATTTAGTTTACGATTTAAATAAAATTTTCAGCGATACTTTTAATATAAAAAACACTAAAATAGTTTACAATGTTAACGAAATAATTAAAGCCGACAGTTTTTTATATTCTACCCACTACAAAAAGTTTAAATATTACAAAATTTGTAAGGAATATATTGTTTTATATACAAATAATAAATCATTTGGTGAAATCTCTAACGATAAAATAGAACAATTTAAAAATTCGAATCCCAATTATTATTATACATGGCAAATAGTTGGAGATTATTACAAAAGCCGTAAACAATTTAATAAAGCTGCTAAATGTTATAGAAATGCTTTAACACTCGAAATTTCTACTTTAACTGACAAAAAAAATATTGAAGAAAATATTGTGGAATGTAATAAAAAATAAATAGATGAAGCGATGTTTGTAAAATAATTTATATGAATTTATTTGAAAATTTTAACAATTTATTTTTTAATCAAAAATGAAAAAAACAACTTTAATAATTTTAGCAATTATAACATCATTTTGTTTTGGTTTAGCTTTTAATACAATTATTACAAAACCATCTAACAACAATATAAAAATGAAAAAAGTAACAGGTATTGGTGGTATCTTTTTTAAGTGTAAAGACACCAAAAAAATGAAAGAATGGTATAAAAAACACTTGGGTTTAAACACCGATGAGTATGGAACAAATTTTGAATGGTGGCAAGGTGCAGACTCAACAAAAAAAGGGTTTACACAATGGAGCCCTTTGCTGAAACAACAAAATATTTTGAACCTTCGACAAAGGATTTTATGATAAACTATCGGGTTGAAAATTTGGAAGCTCTTGTTAAAGAACTTCAAAAAGAAGGTGTAATAATTGCCGACACAATCGAATCATATAATTACGGAAAATTTGTTCACATCATTGACATTGAAGGAAACAAAGTAGAATTATGGGAACCAAACGACATAGAATATAATAAAATCGTTGGGGGACTTACAAAATAAATGATGACAACAAAACGCCTTACAGCTAACATAACTTTGCTATAGCTTGGCGATAAGTAGCAAATTAACAATGATAACAAAGTATTAACATATTAGCGTCTTGGCAATTTCTTTTGCTTTTTAAATTTGCATACATTCAATATATCTGATAGTGAACAAAAAAAAATTAATGTTTTTTCGGGTAAACAACATGTTTTATCGCTAAACATTTATTATTTAAAACAAAGATACCGAGTAGTGCAATTCTTTTTTGCGTAAAGTGAGAAAATAACAAATAAAAAAACTATTTTTGTAGTAAATATTTGATGTTTGTCAATAGATAAACTATAAGAACTGTAACCATGAATAAGATAAAAACATTTATCACAGCCTGTTTTTCCGTTTTTACTTCTACCTTGTTATATGCTCAGGTTGCAATCAATGATTCTGGTACAAACCCAGATGCGAGTGCAGGTTTAGATATTAGTTTTGCAAAAAAAGGATTGCTTATACCGCGTGATACCCTGATAGGTGTAAATGATGGTACAACCATTACTAATCCTGCAAATTCTTTGTTGGTTTATAATACTGGCGTTTCGTGGGGAACACCCGGCTATTATTATAACGCAGGCACTACTGTCGCCCCAAATTGGGTTCGCTTTATGATAAGCAAAGAAGGATGGATGATTACCGGGAACGATAACATTACTTCACCAACATCATCGTACGGAACAACTATCAACAATAACTTTATTGGTACTACTAATGCCGTTGACTTTGCTTTTGCTGCTAATAATTACGAAAAGATGAGAATTAAATCTGATGCAAATGGAAATACTGTCCGTATTGGTATAGGAACAGTTTTTGCAACAGCATATCCAAGTGGACTTACTACTACTTTATTGCATATTTTTGATGGTGGAACTGCTGCAACAGATTTTGCTCAATTACAATTAGGTGCAAATAAGACAACTGCCGGAAATAAAGTAGGTGAATTAAATTTTCATGCTTCTGTAAATACTACAGATAGAAGAACTGCAAGTATTGAAAGTTATTTGACAGGTGTAAGTGCAGCTCCAAATATTTCTGGGGATTTACGTTTTTTTACAAATGATACTGTTCCTATTGCCTTAACTGAGCGAATGAGAATTACATCGAAGGGATATGTTGGAATTAATATAACTTCACCTACTGCATACTTAGAAGTTCAAACTCTCAATGCAGGAGGACCCTTTTTAGGTGCAAAAATTTGGAACAATAGAGGCGTAACAGGCAATTATGCACTTGAATTGAATGTAGCAAGTACCGCAGTTGCAAATAAAATTCTTGTTCTAAAAGGTGGCGGTACAGAATATGCTTCTTTTAGAGGAAATGGAAGAGCAATCATTGGAAATACCACCGATGACCCTAATACACTTTTAGATATTGTTGGAGGAACATCCGGTGCTACAAGTAAATTGTTGACTGTAAGAAGTGATTTTATAGCAGATAACACTGGTTCCGGAATTAGATTAATTAATTCAACCAGTGAATCGTCTAATGTTGGTGCTGAAATTATTGGATTAACATTGACATCAGCAAATGGCAGAAGCGATTTATTGTTTAATGTTCATGGAGGCGGAGGAGCTTATGGCGGGTTATTGGAACGTATGCGATTAACAGGCGAAGGCAAACTCGGAATCGGCAATACAAATCCTCTTGCAACCACAGATATAAAAGGTTTTGGAAGCTCAAACACAACTTATGGATTGAGTGTGCGAAATAGTAGCGATACGTATTCACTTGTTGTTAATGATGAAGGTAATGTTTGTGTCGGTTCTTTAACTATCAACTGGCCTTTTGAAGTTAAAAAGGCTGTTACTGCATCGGGTGGTGTAGCAAAAGGCGTAAATATTGAACAAACACTCACAGCCGCAGCAAATAACAATAAATTAACCGCTTTATATGTTAAACCCACTTTTACCAATGGTGCATTTACTCCGGTAGATAATTATGGTATTGTGGTGGACGGAGCTTATATAAAATCCCCCAATATGATATATACCATCCCGTTAAGACAAACACCTTATACAATGAGCAATGGAGCAGGCGCAGATTTAATTGATTGTGAATCGGGAATTGATCCCGACCTTTTCGACCCCCGAGGAGAAATTCAAGTGAGAATTGTTATCCGGGTAACAAGCGCATCTGGAACAAATAACTTTCAACTGAGAGCACATAATGGAACAACAGAAGTTTATCCGATAGTTTCTGGTGATGCTTGGACATGGGCTTCTACTCAAACAGGTTATGTGGTTTCAAGCCCTTGGAAAGATTGGAGCGGAGGTGTTAGCAATGGTTGGGAAGTACATTTGTATGGATGGCAATCTGGTGGTGGTTGTACATTTTCAAGCGCATATTTGCTTATAAGACCAAAACCATAAAATAAATTGCTTATTTGTTTTTATACTGAATAAAATATAGTTTGCAAAAATATTTTAACGAACCGGAGATAGGGGGAATCGGAGAATTGGCGTTGTACTCAACGAACATAAATTTACAAAAAAAATAATGTGAATGGGAGAATCGGGGAAACAAAAACAAATTCACCGTTTCGCCCTTTCGTCCATTCCCCGTCTCTTTTTAAATATTTTGCAAACTCAAACAGCATCAGTACGATTCGCCGTTTCGATATTTTTTTCGAAAACTCAATCCGTTTAAGTATAATATGTAAATTCATTTATACTTTGCACGGGGTTCAATACGTTGGATAACGATAGATGAACTTATAAATATATCCTACGTGGTAAATTATTAGTAACTAATCTTGTGCAAATTAACAATAATTTTCAAAGCGTTAAAAACATTTGCATTGTTAACTAACTATAGTTTTAGGTTATATTTTTGATAAGATTACTCACATTTTAATTTTATAGTTCGACATGCTCACTACAAGTTTTCAAGGTGCTTACCCCGTTAGATAAGGCGAATAAAGAGTGTTCACTCTTTTAATTAACAAATATCTAACGTGGTGAATGAGATAGCTTCGCTAAGTTCTTCGCAAATCTTCCGATAGCTTTCGGAACAGAATGACAAAAAAAATCAGAATAAAAGGGAATGGGTTTTACCTTGCTCCCCACTATCATTCTGTGTATGCGAAAAATCTCCGCCCCACTCATAACCTTTATATAAACATATAAATGATTCTTTCGTCAACATGACAATAAAAATAAAATCTATACATAATTAACAATGCCAATAAAAATAATCCTCTCCAGAAGTTTTTATCTAACGGGGTAAACGGCTTTGCGAGACAAATTTTTTACTTGCATAACATGAATTATTAAGTCAAAATTATAATTATTCTCCGATTTATACTCTTAAAAACGTTTAACCAATTTCAAGTACCATCAAGGTCAAGATATCTTACATTGCATTGTTAAAATGTATTAAACAAAATAAACTTTTTACACAAAAATAGTTTATCGAGTGTTTATTTATTATTTTTGCCCCCATGGAAAACGAAAAATCTAATATACTTAACAGGGTTTGTAGTTTGTATAATAATTTCGGCATTAAAAGTATTACAATGGACGATGTTAGCCGAGAGCTTGGTATATCCAAAAAAACACTTTACGAACATTTTAAAGATAAAGATGATTTGGTAAGTCAGGTTTTTGAGTTCGAAAGAAAGAATGTTTTAAAAAACTTATGCGAGGCAGTCAGTTCGGCTCAAAATGCAATACACGAACTTTTTTTAATAAACAAATATTTTAGTGATAAAATTAAAAACTTCAACCCTAATGTTGACTTCGATTTAAAAAAATATCACTATAAAGTTTATGAAAAACATAAAGCAAAAGTAATTGAAAACATGTATTCTTATATACTTGCCAATTTGAATAAAGGGATAAAAGAAAAGTTATACCGCAACGACTTTAATCCTGAGTTTATTGCAAGACTTCATGTTTCGAGGATAATAAGTATTCAACATTCAGGAGTTTTTACCCGTGAAGAATTACTTGAGAAAAGTACTCACCGTGAATTAATTATTTACCATGTTAGAGGTATTGCTACAAAAGAAGGAATTAAAGTTTTAGAAAAAGAATTAAAAAATGAATAATAGAATTAAATTAAGTGTTTCCCTGCTTTTTGTGATTTATATAACATTAAACACAATTGCACAAAATGATTCAATTTTAAAATTTAATTTAGAAGATGCGAAAAGTTATGCTATAAAAAATAGTCCGTTAACTAAAAACGCTCAATTAGATTTTGAATCTGCAAAAAAGAAAATTTGGGAAACTACAGCTATTGGATTACCACAGGTAAATGCAAAATTTAGTTATACATATATGTTAACTGTGCCTGATAAAATTAAAGAATTTTCGAGTTTTAGCAGTTTAGGAACATGGATGTACGGAGCCGACCAGACACTTAGTAATTTAGCTCCCGGACAGGGTTTTGGTTATATTCCAGCACCAACACCCACTACTCCAGTAAGCGATAAAGACTTAAAATGGGGTTCAACACTTGATATTACTGCAACGCAACTAATTTTTAGTGGAGCATATATAGTAGGATTGCAAACTGCAAAAACTTTCAAAAATTTATCGGAAATTTCAATAACAAAATCAGAAAACGATTTAAAACAAAGTGTAGCAAGTGCATATTATTTAGTTTTAGTTGCCGAAGAAAATAAAAATGTTCTCGATTCAACGTATTTTAATACTGAAAAGTTAAAATATAAAATGGAACAAATGCTTGCACAAGGTTTTATTGAAGAAACTGATGTTGACCAAATGAAACTTACATTAAGTAACCTTAACGATTCGAGATTAATGCTTGCACGCCAAACTGAAATAGCATATAATTTATTAAAGTTTCAGTTAGGTATTGATATTTCAAAGAAAATTGAACTTACTGATAAAATCGAAAGTTTTATTAACGAAAACAAATTGCAGGAGATAGTAATAAAGCCATTTGAAGTTAATAACACTCCCGAAGTACAATTACTTCAAAGTCAGGAAAAATTGTCGCTTTTAAATATAAAATACAACCAATCAACTTACCTACCCGATATTGCTGCATTTTATACTCACGACGAAAATTTCAATAAAAACTCCTTTACATTTACTCCTCCCGATATATTAGGGTTATCTGTCAGCATTCCAATTTTTAGCAGCGGAATGAAGCACGCAAAAGTCCAGCAAGCAAGAATTTCTTTAGACAAAACAAGGATTTCTAAAGAACAGGCATCGCAAGGTTTGTTACTGGAATATGAGTGTTCAAAAAGCGATATGCTAACAGCGCTTGATAAATACAAAACAAGTAAAGAAAACATGAAACTATCTGATAAAATTCAAAAACGTACAATAATTAAATATAAAGAAGGGCTGTCTTCAAGTGTGGATATTACTCAAGCATCAAACCAATATTTACAATCAACTTCAAACTACTTCACTTCGATGATGGACTTATTAAATGCTAAATCAAAAATGGAAAAACTTTTAAACATTAAATAATAATATATAAAATGAGCAGACATATATTTGTAATAATAGCTGCAATAGCAATGCTTACAGCATGTAAAGAAGATAAAAAAGCTAAACTCGAAAAATTAAAATTAGAATACGAAAATATAGGTAATGAAATAAAATCATTAGAAAGCGATTTAAAAAATAATGGCGATAGTGCATTAAATAGCAATAATTCAAAAGTAACTTTTTTAAAATTAAAGAAAAGTATTTTTTGTCATTACATTGAAGTACAGGGTAAAATTGATGGTACCGATAATGTTATTGCAACATCCAAAACAATTGGTGTTGTAACAAAAGTTAATGTAAAAGAAGGTGATGTAGTTCAAAAAGGACAGGTATTAGCCGAAATTGATGCTCAGGTTATGTTACAAACTCTCGAAGAGCTTAATTCTTCACTTGTATTTGTAAAAGATTTGTACGATAAACAAAGTGCATTATGGGAACAGAAAATTGGAAGTGAGGTTCAATATTTATCGGCAAAAAACAATTATGAAAGTATGCAAAACAGAATAAAAACTATAAAAGAACAGATTGAAATGTATAAAATTACTGCTCCTATTTCTGGTACTATTGAAGAAGCACCTCTTAAAGTTGGGCAGAGCATGGCTCCGGGAATGATTGCATTTAGGGTTATTAATTTTAGTACAGTAAAAGTTATTTCTGAAGTGTCTGAATCTTATGCAACTAACATTAAAAGGGGAAACGAGGTAATTATAACCTTCCCTGATGTTAATAAAGAATTTGCATCAAAAATTGATTTTACTAGCCGTTTTATTAATCCAATTAACAGAACTTTTCAAATAGAATCTTATTTAAAACCAGACGATATTGAATACAGGGCAAATATGATTACAATGATGAAAATTCTTGATTATAAAAACGATAGTGCTTTTGTATTGCCAATAAATCTTATTCAAAACGACTCAAAAGGGCAATTTGTTTGGGTTGCACAAAAACAAGCAAAGGATTATTTGATAACCAAAAAATTTATAACACAAGGCAGAAATTATAATGGATTAACAGAAATAATTTCCGGTTTAACCGAAGGCGATATTTTATTAACATCTAATTTGTACGATTTGCAAGAGGGTGAAATTATCGAATTATAATTGCGCACTGTTAATAAATTTAGCATATTAATTTGTAAAAGATGAAAAAATATAACATAAAAGAATTTAAATCAACTAGTTGGGCTATAGATAATAAAACGAGCATTTACCTGCTTGTTTTTATTATAAGTATTTTCGGCATTTGGAATTATTATACAATTCCAAAAGAACAATTTCCCGAAATTGTAATTCCTACAATTATAGTAAACACTATATATCCGGGAACATCGCCAACAGATATTGAAAATTTAATTACACGCCCTATCGAAAAAAACATTAAATCAATTAATGGTGTAAAAAAAATAAAAAGTAACAGTGTGCAGGATTTTTCAGTAATTGTTGTTGAATTTAATTCAGGTATTGATGTAGCACAAGCAAAACAAAAGGTAAAAGATGCAGTTGACAAAACTAAATCAACTTTACCAACCGATTTAAAATCCGACCCAACTATAATGGATATTGACATTTCTGAAATTCCAATAATGTTTTTAAATATTTCAGGGAATTATCCAATTGCTCAACTTAAAAAATATGCCGAAACTTTACAAGATAGAATAGAATCGTTAAAAGAAATTACTCGTGTAGATATTGTTGGAACACTTGAGCGTGAAATTCAAATTAATGTTGATATGTACAAAATGCAAATGGCAGCTTGTACTTTTACCGATATTGAACGTGCTATATCTTCTGAAAACATTACTATTTCCGGAGGAACAATTGATTTGCAGGGAATGACACGTTCTATTCGTGTAACAGGTGAATTTAAAAATATTGAAACACTTAGAAACATTCATTTTAAAAGCAGTTCCGGTGCTTTACTTACTCTTAGCGATATAGCCGAAGTGGTTGATTCTTATAAGAAACAAGAAAGTTATGCACGTTTAAATAAGAATAGTGTTGTAACATTAAACATTATTAAAAAGAGCGGTCAGAATTTACTTGATGCAAGCGACCAGATAAAAGCTCTTATTAGTGAATTGCAAAAAGAAAAATTTCCTTTCGATATAACTATTAATATTACAGGCGACCAATCACATTTTACCCGCACAACACTTGCCGATTTGAATAACACAATAATTATCGGATTTGTCTTAGTAACAGTTATTTTAATGTTTTTTATGGGGTTGACAAATGCGATTTTTGTTGGTTTAGCCGTTCCATTATCAATGGCAATAGCGTATATTATTATGCCCGGTTTCGATTTCACAATGAATATGTTAGTAATGTTTTCATTTATCTTTGCACTCGGAATTGTTGTTGATGATGCTATTGTTGTAATAGAAAATACTCATCGGATATTTCAGCAAGGTAAAGGTAACCTTGATATTAATAATGCAGCAAAAATAGCGGCGGGCGAAGTATTTGTTCCAATTCTTTCCGGAACTCTTACAACTCTTGCCCCATTTTTCCCTTTGTTATTTTGGCCCGGAACTGTTGGCAAATTTATGCACTTTATTCCTGCTACTTTAATTATTACTTTAACTGCTTCATTATTTGTTGCTTATATCATCAACCCTGTTTTTGCTGTTCGCTTTATGAAACACAATAATGATGTAGAAAAACTTGTTCCTAAAAAAATACTTAAAAATGCACTTATAATTTTATCATTGGCTATAGTTTTATATGCTTTTAGTCAAATTGGATTAGCAAATTTTGTTGTATTTATTGTTATCCTTTATGTGTTCCATAAGTTTTTGGGACAATATATTATATTGAAATTTCAAAAGAAAGTAATTCCAGATATTTTAAAGCGTTACAAAAATTTGCTATCGTGGTCAATAACAAAACGTAATCCTTATTATCTATTAATGGGATTGGTGGCATTGTTTATTTTTACAATTGTTTTAACAAATATTACAAAACCTAAAGTTGTGTTTTTTCCTAACAGTGAACCAAATAATTTGTTTGTTCTAATAAAAATGCCTGTTGGAACAAGTGTAAATGTTACCGACTCGGTTGCCTCAATTGTTGAAAAGAAAGTATTTGAAACAATTGGAAAAAACAATCCTATAGTTGAATCTGTTATAACAAATGTTGCATTTGGCGCATCAAATGATATGTTCGACACTAAAAATTCACCCAATCTTGCTAAAATCACAGTTAATTTTATTGAGTTTTCTAAAAGACATGGTGAAAGTACTTCGTCATATTTAGAAATTTTAAGCTCATCTGTAAAAAATATTCCCGGTGCAGAAATTTCTGTCGAAAAAAACAAAATGGGACCACCAACAGGTAATCCTGTCAATATTGAAATAAGCGGTGACAATTTAGAAGAATTAATTATTGCTTCTGAAAAGCTAAAGCATTATCTCGATTCGCTTAATATAAGTGGAATAGCTTTACTTAAATCGGATTTTGAACAGGGAAAACCAGAAATTATTATTGATATTAACCGTAACAGAGCAAACAGCGAAGGAATAATGACCGGACAAGTGGGAATGGAGTTACGTACTGCAATTTACGGTAAAGAAATAACAAAATACCGTGATGGTGAGGACCAGTATCCTGTTCAATTAAGATATTCCGAAGAAACCAGAAATAATATTGATAAAATACTAAATCATAGAATTACCTACCGCGATATGAATTCGGGTCTGCTTAGAAGTATTCCGCTTGCAGCAGTGGCAAAAATTAAATATCAAAATACATTTGGAGGAATAAAAAGGTATAATTTAAAGCGTGTAATTACAATATCGTCTGATGTTAAAACAGGCTACACTGCAAACGAGGTTGTGGCAAAAGTAACAAAAGCTATCGAAGGTTTTAATAAAAGCGAAAAGATTGATATTAAGCTTACAGGCGAACGCGAAGACCAGCAAGAAACAATGGGATTTCTTTCAAAAGCTATGGTATTGGCTTTACTGCTAATTTCCTTTATTTTAATTACACAATTTAATTCGATTAGTAAAGCTTTTATTATTTTATCTGAAGTTGTATTTAGCATCATAGGAGTTTTGTTAGGTTTTATAATGTTTGATATGACTATCTCTATAATTATGACCGGGTTAGGAATTGTTGCACTTGGTGGGATAGTTGTAAGAAATGGGATTTTAATTGTTGAGTTTGCCGATGTGCTTAAAGAACGTGGTTATAAAACCAAAGAAGCAATTTTAGAAGCTGGAAAAATCAGAATTACACCTGTATTATTAACCGCTGCGGCAACAATTATTGGTCTTGTACCTCTTGCAATTGGTTTAAATATTGATTTTGTCAGCTTGTTTTCAAATTTAAATCCACATATTCATTTAGGTGGCGATAATGTAATGTTCTTTGGTCCTCTTGCATGGACAATTATTTTTGGACTTACTTTTGCTACATTTCTTACTCTTATTATGATACCTGTAATGTATTACTTAGCATATACTGCAAAAACAAAAGTAAAAAGAAATCGTTCTAATAGAATTTATAAAAGACAATTAAAGTGATACTAAAAACTGGATAAATTTGTACAGAATAGGTATAAGGTATAATGGTTTACCACGTTGGATATTTTTTTTTATTTTCACTACATTGTTTAACGGGGTTATCCCACGTGGTGAATTGCTCTATTGCTTCATTGTTAAACATTTAAATTAATAATAGGTAATAACAATATAGCAATGAAACAATAGTTATTAGTATTCGCTATACCTCTATACCAAGAATAATGTATAATTTTACCCCCCACACTTATAATTTAATTATTACAAGGCATCTCTAAAAAATCTTCCGTCACTGCGAACAGAGTGAAGCAATCTTAAAGCCAATTTTTGATTCCTATAGCTTTCGGAATCACTCCAACGTTAAAATTACAAACTTAAATATTCCATTTTAGGCACTTCTTTATTTTGTTAGGAAATTAATGTGATTTGTTAGGAAATTAATAATGTTAATTCGTAATTATTTTATAATTTTACATTTGTTTGATTAATAAAAATAATGAAATCACTAAACAACCTACTTATTGTTTTTCTTTTATTTTGTTTTAAATTTTCAATATCTTCTAATTATACAGATAGTATTAAAGAAATAATAAAAATTCAAAACGATAATGATAAATATTATTCATACTTAAATTTATCTGAAAAATATCGTGGTGTTTGCACCGATTCGGCAATAATTTATGTTGATTTTGCTATAAACATTGCTCTAAAATTAAATAAACCTGAATTAATTTCACAAGCATATAACGAAAAAGGTGTTTGTTATTATTATAATAATAAAAATAATACAGCATTGCTTTATTATCAAAAAGCTTTAGAAATTGATAAAAAAAATAAAAAACAAGACGATATTGCCATCAGATTAAATAATTTAGGTTTGTCGTATTCGGCTTTAGGAAATTATTCTGAAGCAATTGATTGTTTTTTTAATGCCCTAAAAATAGATTTATCAAAAAAAGATACTGCAAAAATTGCTATCAGATACAATAATTTAGGGATAGTTTTTACTAAATTTAAACAATATACAAAAGCTTTAGAGTATTTTAAAAAGGCATTAAAAATTGATAGCTTAAATAAAGATAAATCTTTATATTCAGCCCGATTAAACAATATCGGTATGGTTTATTTGAAAATGGGTAATCCAAACGAGGCAATAAATTACTTAAACAAGGCATTAGAAATTGACAATAAATTAAATAATAATTTTAATATCGCATTAAGATATAATAATTTGGGCAAAGCATATTTAGCTTTAAACCAATATAATGAAGCTTTAATTTATTTTACTAAAAAATTTGATTTCGACAATAAATCTTCCAACAATAATGATTTGGCAAGCGATTTCTTTAATCTTGGTAATGTTTATTTTAAATTAAAAAATATTAATAAAGCATTAGAAAGTTATTACAAGAGTATAAATATTGCTAAACAAATTAATTCTCCTGATTTAATTATTGAAAATTATTATCAGTTATCCGAATTATTTAAAGAGAAAAATGATTTTAGCAAAGCATATAGTTATTTTGTTAAATATCAGCAATTAAAAGACTCCATTTATAGTGTCGAAAATTATAATAAACTGATTGATTTACAAAATCGCTCTCAAATTGAAATAAAAGAAGCTGAAATAGTATTACTGTCAAAAGATAAACAACTAAAAATTCTTGAGTTAAAACAAAAAGAAACCGAAATTTATCATCAGCAAACAATAAAATACTGGATAATAACGCTTGCCTCTATAATAATTATTACATTAATAATTTTATTCCTTTACATTCGTAACAAATCCCAAAACAGTAAACAATCTTTAGAAAATGATTTGAATATATACATGCAAAAAGCATTAAGCCAACAAATGAATCCGCACTTTATTTTTAATACTTTAAATTCTATTCAGTACTTTTTGTTAAATAACGATAAACTTTCGTCAAATAAATATTTAACAAAGTTTGCTAAACTTATGCGTATTACATTAGATAATTCGCAAAATGAAATAATTCCTCTAAGTAAAGAAATAGAATCGTTAAATTTATATGTTGAGTTAGAACAACTCAGGTTCGACAATAAATTTTCGTTTGAAATAATTAATAACGTGAAAACTGATGAAGAATTAATTTCAATTCCACCACTAATTATTCAGCCCTTTGTTGAAAATGCAATATGGCATGGTATTATGCACCGTAGTAATACCGAAGGAGGTCAATTAAAAATACACTTTAATATTGAAAACGATAATTTAAAATGTATAGTTGAAGATAACGGAATTGGACGAAAAAAAGCCGATGAATTTAAAAAACAAACAAAACCCGAACATATTTCGCTCGGTACACAAATAACCGAATCGAGAATAGATTTAATTAACAAATTACACAAAGGTAAACTTAAAATAAATTATACCGATTTATGTGATGATAATAATTCAACAGGTACAAAAGTTGAAATAATATTTCCATTATAAAACAGTTTGTTATGATAAATGCAATAATTGTTGACGATGAAAGCAGGGCAATAAAAACTTTGCAAATGATATTATCAGAATATTGCAAAGAAGTTAATGTTATTGATATAGCAAATTCGGCAATTGAAGCTATAAAAAAAATAAATAACAAAATGCCAGATATAGTTTTTCTGGATATTGAAATGCCTAACGGTAATGGTTTTGATGTGCTTGAGGCATTTCCTAATCGAAATTTTGATGTTATATTTGTTACAGCTTATAATAATTATGCCTTAAAAGCAATAAAATTTGCTGTTGCCGATTATATTTTAAAACCTATTGATATTGAAGAAGTTGTTACTTCAATAAATAAAATTATTGAACGAAAAAAACAAAGTAAACAAACTCAACCCGATTTAACATCTCTTATTCAAAATATTAAAAATCGAACTCAAAGAAAAATTTCAATTCCGGCATCAAATGGCGTAGAATATGTTTCGTTAAACGAAATAATGTATTTAGAAGCCGACAGAAGTTATTGTAAAATTTTTTTAACTCTAAAGCGCAGCATTATGATTTCAAAAAGCATGAACGAAATTGAACAACTTTTACCAGAAAATGAATTTGTAAAAATACATAAATCGCATATTGTTAATATTGCCTTTGTAAAAAAACTTTTAAGAACTGATGGCGGTTCGGTTGAACTTTCCGATGGTACACAATTATTAATTGCTAAAACAAAAAAGGAAGAATTTTCAGTTGTAATGAAAAAGTATATTAAATCAAATAATTAAAATTCGGAATTATAAAGTAATTGGTTAGTGGGGTTTTCTACTGTATAAAGGTGTTCCCTTGCTTTTTATAAAATTGAACATAACGGATTGGCGGTATTTTTTGTTGCCGATTTCGAAGTACTGTCCTGTCAAGTTACACGAAAGTTTATTAGAAGCAGAAACGCTGAAACCCGCACTACCTCGGCAATAAAATATACCGCCTGTGTGTGCACTGCATGAGCAGTGCACACCCGTTCCAATGCTATTAAAAAATTGCAAAAACACTAATATTTTTTTTAACAGCTATATTCAAAATGGTTAAAATTTTAATTTTACAATTTGTTTCCTCTCTACGTGTAGAGAGGGTTAGGGTGAGTTAATAAAAAATAAAAAGTTAATATTTTAACCATTCACAGTATAACACATTTTAACGATGCTATTATATTGCAGATTATCACCCCATTATAATGCAACTTAAGCAAACTTGGTTTTTATTTCGATAAATGAAAGAAGAAGGATAATTAATATTTTAATTCAGAGTCCTAAATTGTAATTCCTGAATTTCTTATTGTAAGTTATTTTTCTGTATTTAATGCACTTTTATAAATTTGATTCAATTTGTTTTTTAAACTTTTAGGTGAAATTACTTCAAGTTCTTCAGAATGTGCTAAAAGCTCTCTCACAAAATCATGTGTAATATAAATGAATAATTGAACCCGACATTCTTTTTCGTTGTCTATAATAACCTGTTGAGATTCATGTAATGGAAGTGATTTAATGAAGTTGCCTTTTAATGGACTGAATGAAAGTATTATTTTTTCGGGTTTTTCATTTTTTTCGGGCATAACAATACCAAAACAAGATTTGAAAAGAGTTTTTACATTAAAATCTTCAGGTAAACTAAACTTCTCTTTTGTGAGTTCTATATCATGTATGCGGTCTAAACCAAAAGTTTTAATTGTGTTTGAGTTTTTATCTTTTGCAATTAAATACCATCTTCCGCGAAATTCTTTTAACCCATAAGGTTCTACATTTCTTTTATTAGGTTCTGCATCCCAAAATTTCTTGTGCGTTATTTTTATTACAATTTGTTTTTTTATAGCATGAATAAATCCATAAATATTTTCTGTTCCGCCTCCGTGCTTTTCGGGATGGATATATAATGAAAGGTCATTTGTTATTTTTAAAGCATGCAATATATCAAATGCTTCAAACATTCTTGGCTGCATTTCGTCCGATCCATCATATTGAATATAATATTTATGGTATGAATTACATTTTATTTCCACATCAAAAATCGAATAAATATCCTTAATGTCCCGCTGAAATGTTCTTAATGTTATATTCAAATCGTCACCTGTAATTTCCGATTTGCGTTTTAAATAATCACTAATTTCATCAAAACTTGCTTCTTTGCTGTTACGAAGTTTTTCTGTGATTGCAAGTAATCGAATAAGTTGTTTGCGATTTGCCATAAAATCTTATTTATTCCAATTTTCAGTTTTTTGTAATATTTTCTTTATTTCATTTATAAGTAATAATTTCTGATTTTCGTTTTAAATAATCACCGATTTCATCAAAACTTGCTTCATGACTGGTACGTAACTTCTCAATAATTGCCAGGTATCTTAAAAAGTATTCGCGATTGGTCATTTTATTTCCCCATTTATAATCTTTCTAATCTCATCAGATATTTTTTCCATAGTTGGTTTATTGGTACGCCCCAAGTATTTATAAAAATAGACTAATGTGCCCTCAAGATTTTTTTTATCAATATTTTTACAGACGCGTTCCTCGCTATCAATTAGCCCAGTTATTTTGCATAATTCACCATGATTAAACATTTTGACTTTTTCAAAATCGTAACCCATCCATACATTTGTATATGAATTATTATCATCCTTTTTTGCATTTTTTCCCCAGAAATCGTAAGAACCTTTATTAAAAACAAGAATTAATTTAGGCTTTGCATCTTCAATTTGTTGCTGTGTTAATGCAAGTTGTTCTGAAAGAAATATTACACCATTTGATTTATCCTTTAGAAAATTCCAAACGAGAGCTTGTTTTCCTCTGTAATAAAACAGATCGGTATAACCCAGTGAAGATTCTGGACAAGCCTTTTTTACGATATTCAATAATTTCGTAAAATAAGCGAGTTTCTTTGCTTTAGGAGGTGGAGGAAAGGGAAAGCCAATCTTGGGTTTCTCGGGTCGATCTTTTTTATTATTAAAAGAAGGATTTATTCCAGTAATTAGAATTTCACATACTTTGGAATCAGAAAAAACAAATCCTCTATCTAAAACTTCTTTAATTTTTGTATCAGCACATACATTTTCATAATTTTTCCAAATTTCATTTAATTTGTCCCCTATATTCATATATTTTCATTTAAATTTTTGCCTACTCTTAACAATTTTCGGCTTCCTTGTTATTTTTAATCACAAATATACAACTTTAACATCACATTATGTCATTTGTGCAAATCCAATAAATTTATGGTTTTGTGAGTTAAATTCAAAATTTTGTTCTTTAATGTTATAAATGTCAGCCAAAGTCATTGGTTCTTTCACAACATTATCCGAAATATTTAGATTTTTAAGCAAAGATAATGATTTCATAACATTTAGTGGTTTAAATTCATACATTGCTTTTAGTCGTCCTTTTCTTAATAAAGCTTTATCAATATTAATGAGTGTAGAGTTAAATGTGCATATTACCTGGATGCCTAAACTTTCTCCAAGCATACCATCTGTAAGGTTAAGCAGCATTGATATACTTGAGGAATTTCCTTTTTCTCTGGAACTAAGAAGGTCTTCGGCATCTTCAATTATCAATATTGAATTTGGCTGATTTACCAAGATGCTTAAAAATTTCGGTGAATCTAGACTTCCGGCTAATTTTGATGGTAAAAAAATTACTCTTTTATTGAGCAGGTGTATTAAATATCTGATATAGGTAGATTTTCCAGTTCCGGGGATACCATAAAATAAGAACAAACCGGAGTTGTCTTTTTTCTTTAATTCTTTTAATATTTTAATATGCAAACAGCTTAAATCCTCATTATAGTTTCCCTTAATTGACAATTTGGGTTTATTACTTTTAATGTCAAATAATTTTAACCCTTCGCCAGTTTCTATAAATGTACTCAGTTTTGACGTATAAGCTTTTTTGAAATTTTTTATTCCTTCTGCAATAACTTCAGCCATTTCCTTTGATTTATCAATATATAGAATAAATATACAACCTGTTTGTTCGATTTTTATTAAAAGCTGATTATTAAGAATATATATTATGTCAGTAATTTCTATTTCACAAGATGAATCATTTAATTCTCTCCTTGAATGGACTTTTAAAATCTGATCAGATAAACTACCTTCAACCCAATTTTTTGCTTTAATATATTCAATTCGTTTACAAATAATATAATTTGGAACGGCTTCAAAATAAGCATAATATACTCTCGAAGGGTTTAAAAATGGCCATCTTTGTTCAAAAAGAGCCATTTCACTTACTTTTATCTTTAATTCTTGTTTTGTTGTTTTCATTTAATTCATGATTTATATTTTAGGCAAAGCTAAAGTGCAGAAGCGACAAATATTGTCGTTAAAATAAAAAATTAATTTAAAGTTTTAAATTCTTTTCGAGTATATTATAAGGTATATTTAGAAGTAATTTTACTTTCTAAATCGCAAATCCTAAATTTTTAAGTGTGTTAGTAATGTGTAGGAAATAAGTTCCTACAAGGCGCATAAAAATTTTAAACCGCAGCATACTAAAGTATGTGAGGATTTAAAATCTTTTATAGCAACGCCGTAGGAGCTAATTTCATGCAAGTTACTTAGTATATTTACAAATCTTAATTCATTAATCAAATAGTTTTTATCTTTGTCTTAAAATAAAAAATATAAATTTTAAATGAAAGCTTATGTTTTTCCAGGACAAGGTGCTCAATATCCGGGCATGGGAAAAGAACTTTTTGAAACAAATTCAACTGCAAAAAATCTTTTTGAAAAGGCAAACGATATTTTGGGATTTCGCATTACAGATATAATGTTTAACGGAACTGATGAAGAACTTAAACAAACAAAGGTTACACAGCCGGCAATATTTCTGCACTCTGTTATTTTAGCAAAAACAATGGGTACAAGTTATACTCCACAGATGGTTGCAGGGCATTCGTTGGGTGAATTTTCTGCATTAGTTGCAAACAACACAATAAGTTTTGAAGATGGCTTAAAACTTGTTTCTGCACGTGCTCAAGCTATGCAAAAAGCTTGCGAAGCACAACCATCAACAATGGCAGCAATATTAGGAATAGATGATGAAATTGTTGAGCAGGTTTGTAAAGAAATTAATGATGTTGTTGTTCCTGCTAATTATAATAGCCCGGGACAAATTGTTATTTCCGGCTCAATTGCAGGAATTGATAAAGCAATTGAAGAACTTACAAAACGCGGAGCAAGGCGTGCATTAAAATTAATGGTAGGTGGTGCTTTTCATTCTCCGCTGATGGAACCTGCCCGCAAAGAATTAGCAGAGGCAATTGCAAACACTCAATTTTTAACTCCAATTTGTCCAGTATATCAAAATGTTAATGCTTTATCCGAAATAAATCCCGAAAAAATTAAAGAAAATTTAATTGCTCAACTTACATCACCTGTTCGCTGGACACAAATTGTAATAAACATGATTGCCGACGGAGCTACATCATTTACCGAAGTTGGTCCAGGCAGCGTTTTACAAGGATTAATTAAAAAAGTTGATAGGGCTATGGTTTGTGCAAGTGCGTAAAAAAGTTGAAAAATGTTTGTAGTTCATCGTTTTTTGTAAACAATGAGCAATGAACTGTTGTTTAAAGATTTTTCACAAGTAATTTTGGTTCCATCATTTCTACTATTGCAAACTTAACTCCTTCGCGTCCAAAACCACTATTTTTTACACCTCCATAAGGCATCTGGTCAACTCTAAAAGTTGGAACTTCGTTTATCATTACTCCGCCAACTTCAAGTTCGTTAAAAGCATAATTCATTTCGTCAATTGCGTTTGTAAAAACTCCTGCCTGTAAGCCATATTCGGAATCATTAACAAGTTTAACCGCTTCATTAAAATCAGAAAATTTTTCGATTGTAACAACTGGTCCGAATATTTCCATTTTGCAAACATTCATTTCTTTTTTAGTGTTTGTTAGAATAGTTGGTTCTACCACAGTTCCGTTTCTTTTTCCGCCAAGCAATATTTTTGCTCCATCTTTAATTGCTTTGTTAATCCAATCTTCAACTCTAACTGCATTTTCTTCGTCAATCATTGCAGATATGTCTGTATCAGGTTCTTCGGCTTTTCCAATTTTGTATTTATTTATTATTTCTGTGAACTTTGTTGTAAATTCGTCAAAAATATTTTCGTGAACATAAATTCGTTGAATATGAATGCAAACCTGACCGGAGTATGCAAAACTTCCAACTGTGCACTTTGCTACTGCTAAATCAATATTTGCAGAAGAAGAAACAATAACACCTGCATTTCCACCAAGCTCTAGAGTGATTTTCTTTTTTCCTGCCTGCGATTTCATTTTCCAGCCAACTTGTGGCGAACCGGTGAATGTAAGCATTGCAAAACGTTCGTCGGTAACAAGTTGCTGACCAGCTTCCCTATCCATAGGCAAAACAGAAAAAGCACCTTTTGGTAATTCTGTTTCGTCAATTATTTTAGCAAGTTCTAATGTTGAAAGTGGCGTTGCACGGGCAGGTTTTATAATAATACAGTTTCCACTTGCAATGGCAGGTGCAATTTTATGTGCAGCCAAATTCATCGGAAAATTAAATGGAACAATTCCTGCAATTAATCCAACCGGAAAATATTTTATAATTCCTTCTTTGTCTTTTCCTCCGGGTGTCCAATCAAGCGACATAATTTCGGAAGGAAGCCGTTTTGCTTCTTCTGATGCAACAACAAATGTTTGAATTGCACGGTCTATTTCACCCAATGCAAATTTTAATGGCTTACATGCTTCTTTAGCTAAAATTATTGCTAAATGTTCACGTCGTTGCAACATCTTATCTGCAATTTGTTTTAATATTTCATATCTTAAATAAACCGGCAAGTTTCGCATTGTTTTTTTTACTGATTGTGCTTTTTCAATAGCGATATCAAGCTCCTTTTTTCCAGCAAGATACGTTATTGCAATTTCTTCGTTTGAATATGAGTTTACAACTTTTAATTCTTGGATGGTTTTAATAAACTCTCCACCAACATAAATAGGATAATTTACTGACATAATTTTAAGAATTTATTTTTATTGTAAATTTAGTTTATTAATTTTAAATAAAATATTGAAAGAGTTTTTTATTTATATTTACATTTATAAAATTTATAAATTATGAAACATCAATACTTCATGTTGGCAATAATATTTGTTACAATAAATATTGGACAATTGTTTGCCCAAATAGATAATGGGTTACCAAACAATGGGCTTACTCATAAAATTAGTGAAAGCGAGAAACTTTTTATGAATAACAAAGGTACTAACATGCTTTATACAAATCCACCTGTTGGTCCAGTTCGCAATATTGCAGAATTTGAACCTTCTGAAGCCGTAATTATTGCTTATAAAAACGGTTTTGGTTTACCTCTTTCACTTATTAAAGATATGTCAAATACTGGAAAAGTAATAATTGATGCAACAAGTTCAAGTCAAACAAATGCATTAAATTTACTTAATTCCAATGGAGTAAATACTTCAAATTGTAGTTTTATTACCACTGCTGTTGATTCATGGTGGACCAGAGATTATACTGGTTGGTTTATTGCAGATAGCAGTTACCATGTTGCAATTGTTGATTTTACTTATAACAGGCCCCGACCTAATGATGACGCTGTTACTACATTAGAAGCTAATTATTTAGGAATAACAATGTATGGAATGGATATTGTTCATACAGGCGGTAACTATATGTGCGACGGTTATAATGGTGCAGTATCAACTGTTTTAGTTGAAGAAGAAAATCCAAGTTTAACAACTTCTCAGATTGAACAAAAAATGTTAGATTATTTGGGTATAAATAATTATATTATACGCCCTGATGCTCAAGGCGAATATATTGAACACATTGATTGTTGGGCAAAAACATTAGCTCCTGATAAAATATTAGTTGATTCAGTTCCTGCTACTGATGCACAATATAGCCAATACGAAGCAGCTGCTGCATATTTTGCAAGCACAAACTGCGCATACGGATACCCATATAAGGTATATCGACCACTTATTTCTGGAAGTTCCGAAACAAATGCAGAACCTTATTCAAATTCATTTATTTTTAATAACAAAGTGTATGTTCCAATGGGTGGATATTCTGCTGTACATGATACTGCAGCATTGGAATGTTACAGAAAAGCAATGCCAGGATATATTGTAAAAGGATATATTGCCTTCGGTGGCGCATCATGGTATGGTACCGATGCTTTACATTGCCGTACACATGAAATTGCTGACAGGGAAATGTTATATATTGAACATTTTCCACTTTTTGGACTGATAAATTCACCTACAGGTTATGATATTAATGCAAAGGTTGTTTCTTATGCTGATTATAATATTGCAACAAATTATCCAATGGTTATTTATAAAATCAATCAAGGACAATGGGATTCACTCACTATGGCAAATATTAGTTACCTGAATTACAAGGCAACTATTCCTACACAAAATGCAGGTGATACTATATTTTATTATATTAAAGCAAAAGATGTTACTGGTAAATTGGCATATCATGCTTTAATGGGACAAGCAGATCCGTATTTTTTTATTGCATCCGGAACTCAAGTTGAAACACCTGAAATTATAGCTAATTCCTTGATGTCATTTTTTACTTATCCTAATCCAAGCAAAGGAGATTTTATTTTATTCGTTAAATCTAATTATTATGGAAACGCTGCGATTCAAATTTTTAATATTACCGGAAATCTTGTTTATAACGAAAATTTTGGAATTGTAAACGGTAATAGTATGAAGAAAATTAATATAGAAAATCTTAATCAAGGAGTTTATTTTATTGAAGTAAAAACAAAATTTGATGTATTTAAAAAGAAGTTGATTATTGATTAACAAATTGCAATATATAATTAACTGATGTTACGCAAAATAATTAGCAACGCCATTTATGGCGTTGAAAAAAAGAAGAAAAAACGGGCTTTAGCCCAAACATATAAAACAAAATGGCATTCATAAAAGTTTACGTGCATTACGTATGGTCAACAAAGAACATGGAATAATTATTATCTGCGGATATTAGGTTTGATGTATTTAACCATATTCGTGAAAATGCACGAAAAAAAAACATATTTATTGATTTTATAAATGGATTTATAGACCATGTACTATGATAAATTTATTGAACGGTATGGATTTGATATTATTAAACATTAATTTTTGGTTTGGGCTAAAGCCCGTTTTCTTTTGTTTATATTTTGAACACGACATAAATGTCGTGTCTAATGATGTTCATATAATAAATATTGAAAGCATGCGTAACATCAGTAATTAATTAAGAATCTTGAGCAACATAAAACCATTTTCAGACGAATATTTTATGCATGAGGCATTAAAAGAAGCTAAAAAAGCCGAAGCTAAAGATGAGGTTCCCATTGGTGCTGTAGTAGTTTGTAATGATAAAATTATTGCCCGTTCACATAATTTAACCGAAACTTTAACAGATGTTACAGCACATGCCGAAATGCAGGCAATCACTTCTGCTGAAAATACAATTGGTGGAAAATTTTTAGAAGAATGTACTTTATATGTTACACTTGAGCCATGTGTTATGTGTGCAGGAGCTTGTTTCTGGAGTCGCTTTAAAAAAATTGTTTATGGTGCAAAAGACTTAAAACGGGGTGCATCATTAATTAAAAGAAACATTTATCATCCTAAATCTGAAGTGATTGGAGGAATATTAGAAAAAGAATGTGGTGAAATTGTTACTGCATTTTTTAAAAAGAAAAGAGATTTAAAATTGTAATTTTTTAATTGTTTATTGACACTATTCGAGAACCTCAGAGTGACTGATTATTAAACAAATACAGAATATTATCATTCCGAGTGTGCGAGGAATCTGTATTAAGAATCAGATTCTTCGCTAATCACTCAGAATGACAAAAAAAACACCATCGCCTTGGTTCGTGTCTTCACGAAACAATTAAACACAAATACCATATACCCCACACTGTCATCCTGAGTTTGCGAAGGATCTACACCTTGCTCAATTCCCAATGCAATAACTCGCTTCTATCGAGTGTCATGCCTTATCCCAAGCAATAAATCATTACAATAGATTTTTCGCTAATCACTCAGAATGACAAAAGAGATACACTTATTATTGTTTTCTTGTTAACAATCTTTTTTTTGTAGTTTTGCAAAAAATAAATTATGGAAATTGTACTAAGCGGAATTCGCTCAACAGGTAATTTGCATCTTGGAAATTACTTTGGAGCAATGCAGAATTTTGTAAAAATGCAGGAAGAAAATAAATGCTTTTTCTTTATTGCCGATTATCATTCACTTACAACACATCCGACTCCCGAAAATTTATTGGAAAGCACTAAACAAGTTTTAGTTGAATATCTTGCTGTTGGCATTGACCCCGAAAAATGCACTCTTTACCGCCAATCCGATATTCCAGAAATTACTGAATTGTACCTTTTGTTAAACATGAACGTATATTTAGGTGAATTGGAAAGATGTACAACTTTTAAAGATAAAGCACGCCAACAACCAAATAATATAAATGCCGGATTATTAACTTATCCCGTTTTAATGGCTGCCGATATTTTAATTCATAGGGCACTAAAAGTACCTGTTGGTAAAGACCAGGAGCAGCATTTAGAAATGACAAGAAATTTTGCAACTCGTTTTAACAGATTGTACAAGGTTGATTATTTTCCTGAACCTACTGCATATAATTTTGGAAAAGATTTAATTAAAATACCGGGTTTAGATGGTTCTGGCAAAATGGGCAAATCGGAAGGAAACGCAATAAATTTAGCCGATGAACCCGAAGTTATTCGCAAAAAAGTAATGAAAGCGGTAACTGATTCGGGACCAACATCTCCAAATCAGGAAATGGCAGATTCTATTAAAAATTTATTTACCATTTTGAAGGTTGTTTCAACACCCGAGACTGTAAATTATTTTAACGAAAAATATAACGATTGCTCAATAAGATATGGCGATTTTAAAAAACAATTAGCCGAAGATATTATTTCAGTTACAACTCCAATTCGTGAAAAAATAATTGAACTAAAATCAAACAACGAATATTTAAGAAAAGTAATTTCGATGGGTGCCGAAAAAGCCAGAGAAAGTGCTTCAAAAACTATAAAAGAAGTTAGAGAAATTATTGGGTTTAAAAGCTTTTAATTTAAAGACCTAACAGGTTTCAAAAACCTGTTAGGTCTATTAATAAAAAAACCGTTCCGAAATTTCGGAACGGTTTTTTTAAAGAAAAATTAATTAATTAAAGTGCTGCATTAGCATTTGTTAACAATGCTTTAATGTAATTAGCATTATGAACACCATAACTGTAATCTTCGTAAACACATTTGAAGTTGAAAATAGCTTTGGCTTTTTTAGCTGTAACTGTTCTTGGGTTAGAAGATGAAGCATTACCAGTTCCGTTGTCGCCGATAATATAACCTGTTGTGTTTACACCTCCGTAACCGTTTGGTCCGCCTGTATTTAGCATCATTCCCTGGGTTACGAGTTTGGTTTCAATTGCAAGCATTAATGCTTTAATGTCTGTCTGAACGTTATTAATGTTATGATCTGTTGTTCCTGTATGACAGGTTACACATTTTGTAACATTTTCGGTTCCTGCAATAGTAGCATGAGTTGTTTCATCACGGTCGGCTAATTTATAATAGTGACCACCTGTTTCGTTTGTATTATTTGCAGTACTTAAAACATGGCAATCGCCGCAAATTAAATTTGCATGGTCGGTAGAATTAGTATAAGTTGCAGTTCCTGTAATTTCATATAATCCCATACCAACGCCTGCAAATAACTGACCTTGTGGTCCGTGATGTCCACCATAACGTTGAGAAGTAATTTGTACTGTAGTTGCATCAGCAATAGTATCAAGGTTAACTGTTGTACCAGTTATTTTAACTGAAGTATTAGCACGGTTTTGATGACAACGAATACAAATATTACTTCCACCTTTATCAAAACTAATACTTGGATTAAATATAGAAGGGAAAGCAGCTACTTTTCTTATAGCATAATTTGGAAAATCACTTTCCTGTAAAGTTCCATGGAAAGTATGGCAAACATCGCAAGTAAGAGTAAAATCACCAACAAAACCTGCAGCTGATGTATCCTGACCTGTAACTAATGTTTCTAAATAACCTTGTTGAGAATGGCAACGTGAACAAGTTTTATTAGTTCCTTCATCAGCCATGTTTCCAGCTTTATCGCCATGTTTTGAAGCTTCGAGTTGTGTTTCAACAGCAGTCCAATTTGCTGTTGTGTGGCAATTTCTACAAAATGAGTTGGCATCAATACCAGCTATTCCGTTTAAACCATCATTACCATTTGCTCCATTTGTTCCATCTGCTCCATCAGGACCTGGATCTCCTTTTGGACCTTTACAACTGCTATAAACCACTACAAATAAAGCTAAAGTGGCTAAAGCAGTTAAACTAATTAATAGATTTCTTTTTTTCATAAAATTGTTTTTAAATTATTTTAATAAAATTAATAATGTAAAATTATATATGTTTATAGATATTACTTTAATAATTAAGAATAAATGTATCGTAAATATAATGTTTGTTATCGAGTATTTGGCTATATGAAATGCGTTTAACATGATATGTATCGCATAATAATATGTTAATAAACATTATATACACAATTGCATATAAGTATTATGTTTAACATGACTTTATTATAACGTTAAACATCAACATATTAGAAAATTATTTTAAAAAATAAAATTGCAGATTAAAATATATTACAAAAGAAGGAGAGTTTAATAGCAAAAAGATTACAGTTAAAAAACAAATAAAAAATTCTTCTTAAAATTTTAAAATAATCACAAATTATACTTTAATTCCTAAAATAATAATATCATCAACCTGACTTAAATTCCCACGCCAATTGTTATAGGTTGTTTCGAGAATTTCTTTTTGTTCATTTATGCTAAGATGAGCATTTTTTAATAACATGTCTTTTAATTGAGAATGTAAAAACTTTCTTCCTTTTGGTCCACCAAACTGGTCGGCAAAACCATCAGAAAATAAATATATTAAATCGCCTTTATTAACTTTTACAATATGATTATTAAATGGCTTCATAACAGTGTACATTCCTATGGGCATTTTATCGCCTTTAATTTCTTCTAAACCTAACAGGTTTTCAAAACCTGTTAGGTTTCCACCTCTAATAATATAAAGCGGACTATTTGCACCTGCAAACTGCATTTCCATATTATTATAGTTAATTACACAAATTGCTATATCCATGCCATCATATACATTATCAGACAATTGCTTATTATCAGCAATATTCTTTTGTTGTAATGAGCTAATAATGTTTTCGCGTAATTTGTTAAGAATTACATTTGGAGTAGTAATTTGTTCTTTTCTAACAATTTCATCTAATAAAGATATACCTAAAATACTCATAAAGGCACCAGGAACGCCATGCCCGGTACAATCGGCTACCGCAACGATTAACAAGGGGGCATGCCCCCTTGTTGTTAATGGGGCATGCTCCTTTGTTGTGATTTGAGTAGTCCAATAAAAATCACCCGAAACAATATCTCTTGGTTTATAAAAAACAAAGTTGTTTTCGAACAATAAATTCATCTGTTCTTTTGTTGGTAGTACAGCCGTTTGAATTCTTTGAGCATACCTTATACTACTTGTTAATTCGGAGTGAATTGTTTCTAACTTTTCTTTTTGTTCTATTACTAAATCGCGTTGAGTTTCAATTTCTTCTTTTTGAATATTAATTTCTTCATTTTGTTCTTCAAGCCGGTTGTAAGCTGTTTTTTTGCCTTTATATTGACGATAAAACATTGATGCTAAGAATATAAATATTATTAAACTAATTAAAGAAAAAACAGTTAAGATTTGCTGATTATTAAGATTTTGTTCTTTTTTAATTAATTCGAGCCTATGTATTTTGGCTTGCTGACTCATAAATGCAATTTCTTTGGAATTTTTTTCCGATTCATACTTTGCAAGTATTTGTTGATGCTGCAATTCATTTTTTAAAAGGTTAAATTTTTCATTAATGTCAACTTCGTTAGTTAAAAACGAGGCATCAACAAGTTGGTCGTGCGATAAGTTACGTGTAATAAAATGTTTACTTGATGCATAAAGTTTGTAATAATCTAAAGCTTTTGCGCAATCTTTTAAAGATGAATAAATTCCTGAAAGTGAAAAATAATTTTCACAAATTAATTCTTTGTCTTTTGTGTTTTCAGCCAATTCGGAACTTTGCATAAAATACTGCAAAGATTTATCGAATTGTTTTAATTTTTTATAAACATTCCCAATGTTGTGCAATGTTATTGCTATTCCTTTTTTGTAATCTATTTGTTTTTTTAGCGAAATAGATTGAGAATAAAAGTTTAAAGCATCATTAAAATTATTATATTCGTAATTGACGTTACCAATATTATTAAGCGACATTGATTTTTCGGCATTGTTACCAATTTCTTCGGCAATATTAATTGACTGTTGAAAATATTTTATTGCTTCATCAAAATTTTCAGCTTGAAAATAAGATATACCTATACTATTTAGTTTACCGGAAATATCTGTTTTTGAACCAATTTCCTGCTCAATATTTATAGATTTTTTATAATTATTTATAGCGTCAATATAATTACCCGAAATATAATTTACATCACCAATTTTTTGTGCAATTTTTGAAGCACTTTTATTATCGTTTAGTTCATTATACAGCGATAATGATTTATTATAATATTCTATAGCTTTCGAATATCTATAAACATTTTCGTAAACAGTAGCAATTTCTTCGGCAAGCGAAGCATTAATCTTTTTAAAACCTAATTGTTCATTTGTTTTGTAACTAAGATTATAATAATCAATTGATTTATCAAAATCTGTAGTATTATAATACTCAACAGCAACATTATAATATGATTTAGCAAGTTCTTCTTTATTTCCCGATTTTAATAAATCGTTTATATTTTGATTTAACTTTTTAATATTTTCAGAAGAAATTAAAGTATCTTGTTTGTTATTTGTTATAATATTATTTACATTGTTTTTTGGAGTTGTAGTTGTTTTATTATTTCGAGTAATTATGTTATTTGTTATATTATAATTTTCAGGCGTTTTATTCGAATCTTTTTTGTTATCATTTACATTATTTTCTTTATTATCATCAAACAAATTATCGCTATTATCGGTAGTTTCAACTTTTGTAATAAAATCATTATTTCCTGCAAGAATTATTTCGATTTCTGAAATTTGAGATTGTGGGTATTTTTCGCTTGGTTTATATAACAATGATTTTTTATAAAAACCCAATGCGTTTTTATAATTTTTTTTACCAAAGTGCTTATCGGCACGTTCAATTGAGCGATTATATGCTTCGTCGTTTGAAATCTTCTCATTAATAAGTCGCTTAATTTCTGATATTTGATTTCTGGGATAAGTTTCTTTTGGTGATAATTTTAAAGAATTAACATAATCGAGCCAGGCGTTTTCGAGTTCTTTGTTTTTGTAACTATTATCGGCAGAAAGGATTAATTTATTGTATGCTTGCTTTTTAAGTTGAATCATTTGAGATTTAACATTATCAGCTTTCTCTTTCATTGAAAGAGAATATGGGACATCATTAACAAAATCGCCTTCATAATCAGAAAAAGACCATTTTGCAACAGGTTGTTTAAGAGCTTCAGTATTTAATCCTTCAAAATTTTCGAATAGTTCTATATCTATAGTTAGTGGGAACATTCCATATTTAATTTCATCTTTAGTAACTTCTTTGGTTGATATTGAAATTAATTTTGTAACAAAATCCTGTTTTGTATATTCAATTATATAATTTTTTGCCGGTTCAAGTGTAAAATTATATTCTCCATTATTATCATTAATTATTGTTTTTTCATTAATTTTATTAACTAAAATATTTATTTTGACATCATGTAGAGACGAATTATCAATTGTAATTTTACCCTTTACATAAATAGAATGAAAATTGTTTTGTCCAAACAAATTAATTGTAACAAATAACAATAATATATAAAAAATATTCCTGAACATTTAAAATATAATTAATTATAAATTAAATGCTAAATTAAAAAATATTTTAAAAAAAAATTAAAAAACAATAAATTAAATATTTGGTTATACCTTGAATGGTCATAATTTAAGTTTTTATTTTTTTATGACCTCACCCCGCTCCTCTCCAAAGGAGAGGGAGTTTTAAAAAGGTAAAACTCAAACTCTTCCCGTTTGTAGTATAGCAATAAATTTAACCGTTATTACTAATTTGGGCTAATTTTTCTAAATCGAGTATTGTAATTTCTTTATTTTTTAGTTTGATTATTTTTTCGGTATCGAAGTTTTTTAATACACGTATTGTAGTATCTTTCGCCATTCCAGTCATATCGGCAATGTCGTACCTTGATATTGTTAATGTAAATGGATTTTTTTGATAAATTTCGTTATGTAAATAAAGTAAAACTTCGGCAATTCTGCCATTAACTTGCTTTTGGGTAAGACTAATAAATTTAGAATAATACTGTAATGCGTGAACACAAAGGTTTTTGGTAAGTTTATCGTAAACTTTTGAATTTCGGCGGGCTATCTCTTTATATAATTCTAAATCGTAAAAACAGCAATGGCTATCTTCAACTGCCATTAATGAATATTGTTCTTGTTTGCCAACAAAAGATGCTAAAACACCAATAATTTCATAAGGTTTTATTAACCTGATTATTAAGTTTCTGTTATTATAACCTTCGATATATGATTTTGCTAAACCATTAGTTAAAAACATTAATTGAGTAGTTTGAATACCTCTTTTAAAGATAACCTCACCTGCTTTATAGTTAACTTCATATTTAGTTTTTTCAAGTGATTCCCTATCTTTATCAATCATTAAATCAATGATTTCATAAAACGGAGTTAATTTGTGAACAACATTCATTTTTTTTAATTTTAAAAATGTAAAAATAACAAATTTTTATTAAAAAAATTTTATATCGTATAATTTACGATATAAATGGATATATTTACGATATAAATGGATATATTTACGATATATATATCACATTTTTATGTTAATATATATGTTTTAGGGAAATATAAAAACTACAATAATTAAATAACAATTCCGATAGCTTATATCTTTGCAAGATTAAAATATTTAATTTGTTCTTTTAAATACAGGCATTAAATATGTATGTATGGTTAGTAAATTTAATTTTCAATGACTTTTTTCCATTGCTTAAGGGAAGAGAAATTGAAAACCATTACACTACTATTTGAAGGGAGTAACCGTTGATAAAAAAAAGTTATTATGAACAGAACTTAATTTATTGTTACTACTCAGCAGCATGTATAATTCAAAATAAGATAATAATTTTAAAAATATTCAATAACAAACGTACAACTATCAATGTACAAGTATGAATCAGGCAAATAACGAACTCGCTTAAATGTCAACCATGCTTTTGCTGTTATCATGATTCTTTCTTGCAGTTTCAATACTTTTTGAAAAGATACCAAGAAGTTCCAAACATTCCTTATTGCCATTTCTGATTTACTTAAAACTTCCTTATATGGTTTTCTGATAATAATTTTTAATGCAACTTTTGTTTCGCGAAGTTCTTTTCTACAAATTCCCATTTTATGAATAAAGTCATTTCTGGATTCCGCCTCTTGCGCTTCGCCATAATTCAAAGCAGGAGAACTGCCGCTTCTTATCATTTGCCCACCAATATGATTAGCGGCTTTTGTGTTGGGCAGGGCTTCTACAATGTACGTTATCATAATTGCAAAATCTATTAACCGGTCTTCAAGGTCAAACTTCCTTTCTTCCTTCGTCATTTTTAATTTTTTTATTTGTTAATTGTAAATTGAATATTTGACATTGATCATTTTTCGAAATTTCTTCATTTGATGCTAATCAGTAACAATTTATTGCTAAATTTTTTCCTTGCTTAATGCGGTCTGCCATGCCAATTCCATCTTTTAAATTTCCACCAATAATGAGTCCTGAGTATTCTTTTTTTAACATTTCTATCGTTTTAAATCGTTCTTCCGATTCAATACCATATTGCGGAATAGCATTTTTGTGCCAAAATAATTTGAATAAATTAGGATTAAAAACAGATGGCTTCATTAATTGCATAAATTCTGCCTCTACAATATTTTTAAGTTCTGCTTCGGTTCTTTCAAACAAATTCGACTTTCTTACACCACCAATAAACATTGTAAACAACGTGCAATTATCGGGTGTTCTTTTTTGAAATAGTGTTGACATAAATAAAACTCCAAGAACATCGCGGTTTTCGACAAAAGGAATTAGTCCGCCAAAACCTTCGGGCTTAAAACCATCATAATTATCGAAACCTAAAACAACTTCAACAACATTTGCATAAGGTAAGTTTGTAATTGGCGAAAGTTTTTCTTTATCAATAAAAGACAAAATATTTTTTAGCGCAAAAGCCCCAGTTGTTGTGATTAATTTATTTGATTTAACAATAATGTCTGTGCCATCAGAATTTAAAAATGTGGAAACATATTTACCATTAACATACTGCACTGATAAATTATTTGCACTAAGAATAAAATTTTCTTTACCAGCCATAGTGTATAAAGCATTTATTAATTCCGACAATCCACCTTTTACCGAAAACACTTTGCGGGTAGCCTTCATTTCGCGTGGGGTTTTCTTTTTAAAACCTTTTTTAATTGCACCGCCAATAAAACTGCCATAAGTTTGTTCGAGAGAATATAATTTTGGTAAAGCATGACGTGTAACTAAACGAGCTGGGTCGCCAGAATAAACTCCCATAATAAATGGGTCAATTGCATAATCGAGAAAACTTTTACCCATTCGGCGAAGTACAAGTTGAGCAAGAGTTTCGTTGGGATTTGTGCCACGCTTACGAAATGGTTCACCTAAAATTCTAAGTTTATCGCCAAAAGTAAAAAGTGGAGTGGTAATTCCTTGCCATAATCCCGAAGGAAGTGGTTCCCATTTACTGTTTTTTAAAATAAATCGTTTGTTAACTTCTTTGCCAGGCAAATCAATTTCGCAATTATTGCCAAGTTCTTCAAATAATTCTGTAACTTCGGGATGTCCAACAATACCTGTATTTGGGCCAGTTTCAATTAAATAGCCGTTATGTTTTTCGGTTTGAATTACACCTCCAACTTTGCTATTTTGCTCAATTACTATAAAATCCGCATTGTTTTTTTTAAGATAAAAAGAAGTTGTTAAACCAGTTAACCCTGCTCCAATTACAACTATATTTTTTTCAATTATTGTTGGCATTTTATTTTTTCAATTTACATATTAATATAAGGTACAAATATAGCTCATTATAAAATTTAAAATTATGCCTAATAACAGGAAATGATAATTTTGAATTATTAAAAAATCTGTAACTACTCAGCCACCAAAATAGTTGCCACGAATTACAATAATTCCCACTAAAACAGAAAATAAAATTCGTGATTTCGCTTTGTTAAGTTCACTAAATAGTGTCTGTCTATAAAGTCAGTGTCTGATTCATAATGTTCGAGTTATGAGCAATGCGATTCAACTAACTATGGCACGGTTTTAAACCGTGCCATAGTTTTGTTCGAAGAATTGTCTCGTCCTGAAATAGCTTTACAGTAAATTTGTAGACAAATGGACAGACAAAACATCAAAAAAGAGGCAATAATAGCCGAGTATCTGGCAG
>Ga0154308_1055_pt2 | contig 43062 bp, 35 predicted proteins | sample RifGroA2_FD_105602 | JGI IMG/M metagenome (GOLD analysis project Ga0154308, IMG submission 105602) | Bacteroidetes bacterium GWA2_32_17
ATTGATGAATACGTTCTTCAATCTTGTCTTCTCAATCTATTCAATCTTGTTTTTTCAATCCTTTAAATCTTTCTTTTCAATATTGTTTTCATGTGTTTATATTTTTTAGTTTATTGATACTCAATTTATTATATTTTTCAGATTGATGTAGATTGAAGAAGATTGATAAGATTGATGAAGACGTTCTTCAATCTTGTCTTCTCAATCTATTCAATCTTGTTTTTTCAATCCTTTCAATCTTTCTTCTCAATCTTATTTTCTCAATCTCATCACTTAACCTCAACCGCTAATATAATCATTCCCTTGTGTGTCTTTAAATAGTCGTGGATGTTTCATCTGTTTATATTTTAGTTAGTATCTCATTTCATTAGTTTAGAGTTGTTAAAAAACCCGAAACTTTAAACTCGAAACTTTTATATATAAATGTTAAATTTAAGTTTTTTACGTATATTTTTTTAAAAAGTTGTTTTTTTATATGACGAAAAATAAAAATAAAAGTTGCTTAAAAATTTATTTTTTCCCGAAAAGCAAAAAAACAAATATTAAAGGATTAAAAAAAGCCACCTCATGGTGGCTTGCTCCCCAAGCAGGACTTGAACCTGCGACCCTCTGATTAACAGTCAGATGCTCTAACCAACTGAGCTATTGAGGAATTTTTTGTCCCGATATTTCGGGACTGCAAAAATAATAGATTTTTTGTAAAAATAAAAATACATTTGTAAAAAAAATAATATTAATATTTATGGCAGGGATTATTGGTATTGGAAACGCACTTACAGATGTTATGACAAGGTTATCTAACTATAATGTGATTATAGAGTTAGCATTTCCAAAAGGGAGCATGCAACTTGTAGATAAAAACGCTTTACAAAAAGTTTTAGAACTTATAAAAGAGGTACCTCAAACTATAACTTCGGGTGGAAGTGCAGCAAATACTATTCATGGATTATCAAAACTTGGTGCAAACACTGCATTTATCGGAAAAGTTGGTTCCGATAAGTTTGGTGTTTTTTTTAGCGATGACCTTAAAAATAGTGGAATTACACCAATTTTATTAAATAGTAATAATGAATCGGGTTGTGCAATAGCAATGATAACTCCCGATTCCGAAAGAACTTTTGCTGTGCATCTCGGCGCTTCTGTTGAACTTACAGCTAACGATATTAAATCGGATTACTTTAAGGGTTATAATTATTTTCACATCGAAGGATATTTATTGCAAAATCACGAACTTATGCTTAAAGCAACTTCAGAAGCAAAAAAAGCTGGTTTAATGGTTTCGCTCGATTTAGCAAGCTTTAATGTTGTTGAAGAAAACCGCGAGTTTCTTCACGATTTTGTAAAAAAATATGTTGATATTGTCTTTGCAAACGAAGAAGAAGCAAAATCATATACTGGAAAAAATCCCGAAGAATCGTTACATGTTATTGCCGAAGAATGTAAAATTGCTATTGTAAAAATAGGCAAAGAAGGTTCATTAATTAAAAGTAATGGTAATGTATATAAAATTTTACCTATCAAAGCCAATAGCATTGATACAACGGGTGCGGGCGATTTATATGCATCGGGGTTTTTATATGGTTTGATGAAAAATTTAGATTTTAATAAATGCGGAAAAATTGGTTCGCTTTTATCGGGAACTGTTATTGAAACTATTGGCGCAAAAATTAGTAATGAAAAATGGAAAGAATTAATAGAAGAGGTGAAAAAAATAGAAAATAAATAGTAGGCAGTGGGTAGTAGGCAGTAGGCAGTAGGCAGTGGGCAATCAGCAGTGGGCAGTGAACAATGAACAATAAACAATGAACAATAAACAATGAACATTTTTAAACTTTTTTGAACAATGAACAAAGGTATTAAGTACAAAGTATTAAGTATAATGAACGATGAACTAAAAACTCGAAACTGAAAACTTTTTTGAACAGTAAACAATATTTTATTCGTAAATTCGTAAAATTCGTATTTCGTAAAGAACAATGAACAGTGAACAATAAACAATGAACATAAATCGTAAATCCTAAATCCTTAATTTAATTATGTCAGAATACATTAATCAACAATTAAAATTAGCTTATGAATTTGTTGAAAATACAAACAAATCAGTTTTTTTAACTGGTAAAGCAGGAACCGGAAAAACAACTTTTCTTCACGAGCTTAAAAAGAGTTCTCCAAAACGAATGATAATTGTTGCTCCAACAGGAGTTGCTGCTATTAATGCCACCGGTGTAACTATACACTCATTTTTTCAATTACCTTTTAGTCCTTACATTCCAAATAACAATGAAAGTATAGTTAATCAATCGTTTAACCAAAGAAAATTCAATCGCGATAAAATTCGTATTATTAAATCGTTAGAATTACTTGTAATTGATGAAATTAGCATGGTTAGAGCCGACATGCTCGATGCAATTGACAATGTTTTAAAAACTTACAAAGACCATTCGAAACCTTTTGGTGGCGTTCAACTATTGCTAATTGGCGATTTGCATCAACTTGCTCCTGTAATTAAAGAAGACGAATGGAGTATTCTTAAAAACTATTACGACACAGTGTTTTTCTTTAGCAGTAAAGCATTACAACAAATAAATTTTGTTAGTATTGAATTACAGCATATTTACCGTCAATCGGATAAAGAATTTATAGAAATATTAAACAAAATCCGCGACAATAAAATTGATTCAGATTTACTTAAAGCATTAAACAAAAGATATATACCTAGCTTTAACCCAAATGACGATGAGGGCTATATAATTTTAACAACACACAATGCAAATGCTCATAACACTAATCAAAACAAACTTAAAGAGATAAAAGAAAAATCAAAAATATTTAAAGCACAAATTAAAAACGATTTTCCCGAATATGTTTATCCTACTGATACAAACTTAGAATTAAAAACAAATTCGCAGGTAATGTTTGTTAAAAATGATAGCTCTCATAACAAATTATACTATAATGGTAAAATCGGAAAAATCACACGATTTTCTGATGATGGTATTTATGTTAAATGTCAAACTGATGAAAGAGAAATACTCGTTGGAACCGAAGAGTGGGAAAATGTGAAATATTCGTACAACGACAAAACTAAAGAAATTAAAGAGGATATAATTGGCAGTTTTACTCAATATCCGTTAAAATTAGCGTGGGCAATAACAATTCACAAAAGCCAAGGTTTAACTTTTGAAAAAGCAATTATTGATGCAAATGCTTCATTTGCACATGGGCAGGTTTACGTAGCACTTAGTCGTTGTAAAAATTTCGAGGGGTTGGTTTTAAGCACTCCTATAACATTTAGCAGTGTAAGAATGGATAACACTATTCTGCACTTTACTCAAGATGTTCGTAACAATGAACCTGACGACGACAAATTATTAAAATCTAAAATTCAATATCAACAAGATATACTGCTCGAACTGATTGATTTTATTAAAATTAAAATATCATTTTTATATCTTAAAAAAATATTATTACAAAACTCGAATATTATAAATAAAAGCGTTATTTCAGATTTTGAAAAGATTGAACCGGTTTTACAAAACGAAATTCATAATGTATCGGACAAATTCAAGGTTCAACTTTCACAAATGTTTACTAATAACGATTTGCCCGAATTTAATTTAAATGTTCAGGAAAGGATAAAAAAAGGGGCGATTTATTTTATCGAAAAACTGAATAATTTGTACGAATTTATACAAAATCAAAATATTGAAATTGATAATAAAGAGGTAAGAAAGAATATTTATTCGATTTTAGAAAAATTACAAAAAGAAATATTCATAAAACTCGCTTGCCTAAGAGTGTGCATAAATGGCTTTAACACATTAAATTATATTAAAACTAAAAATGATTCAGATGTTGATTTCAAACCAATTTTAAAATCTAAAACTGTAATTCAAAATTTAATTTCAGACGATTCCAAACATTCTGCACTTTATGCCGAATTAAAGAATTGGCGAAGCATGCTCGCCGAAGAAAATGATACCGATGAATATATGATACTGCCATATAAAGCAATGACAGAATTAACAAAGTATTTACCCACAACTTTAGCAGAATTAAGAACAATAAAAGGAATTGGGAATAAAAAAATTCAACAGTTTGGAAGCGATATAATCGAAATAATTTCATCGTATTGCGAAAGGAATAATACTGAAAAACCGGAAATAGAAATAAAAATTAAACAACTTGCAAAGGATAAAATTAACTCTAAATTATTAAGTTTCGATTTATATAAATCGGGCAAAACTATTGACGAAATTGCTTCCGAAAGAAAAATGGTAAGAACTACAATTGAAGGACATTTATCTTATTATATCGGTACCGGCGAATTAAGCATTTTCGAGTTTTTAACAAATGATAAAGTTGATATAATTACAGAATGTTTTAATAAATTACATACTAAATCGTTAACTGAAATATATTCTGCATTAAAAGGCAAATATGATTATGGTGAATTGAGATTAGTGTTAAAACATTTAGAACATATTGCTGAAATTTAATTTTTTCGCATAACTCAATTCGTAATAGAGAGGAACAAAGCAATCCACATCAAACACATCGTTATCATTCCTATTGAGAGAGGAATATGTATTTGGGATAAGATTACTCACATTTTAATTTTATAGTTCGACATGCTCACTACAAGTTTTCAAGGTGCTTGCCCCGTTAGATAAGGCGAATAAAGAGTGTTTACTCTTTTAATTAACAAATATCTAACGGGGTGAATGAGATCGCCCTAAAGAACAAGTTCAATAGGGTAAACTTCGCTAAGTTCTTCACTACGTAAACTCCGTTCAGAATGACAAAAGGGAATCGCAGCATTTGTTTTTGTGATTTGTTCCGAGTGTCACAAACCCTAAATATAAATACGCAAAGCCTTAATCTTAAAAAAGGGTATTTAGTCGTCCCTTAAAAAGTACCAAATAAATTAATTGTCAAATAATTGAACTAAAATAAACGTAAATTTATTTGCAAGAAATAATGATAAAACAGTTAAAATATTGCATTTTTTATAATTTCTTTAATGCAAAAAAGCTAATTGTTTTCTAAAGTTTTAATCGAAGCGGTGCGGTGTGCTGTCCACGAACGGCTTTAGCCCTCACGAACACCATAAAAAAATAAAAAAAAGATGTGAGTAACTGTGCGAACTACAATTTTTGGGTTAATTATACACGGTGTTACAACAAAGCTATTTCATCTATTAAGTTATTTATTTTGAATTAGTTAAAAAATTGGAGTTGGATGGAGTTTATCCTGAACGAAGTTGAAGGATGGAGGGTTTTTTGTTTCTTTTTTGGTGCCTGCCCTGAGCTTGCCGAAGGGGTGAAAAAACAAAAATAAAAAAAGCCTCGATTTTGAGGCTTTTGTGGGAGCTACAGGATTCGAACCTGTGACCCCCTGGGTGTAAACCAGGTGCTCTGAACCAGCTGAGCTAAGCTCCCTTGTTTTTTTAAGGAGTGCAAATATACTATCATTATTTATATTTACAAAAAAATAGTAAATATTTTTTTATAAAACCTCTGCAACTACAAAGGCACTCCCCCCAACAAACACTATATCAGATTGTTTTGCTGATTTTAAAGCTGCGTTATATGCTTTTGTTACAGTTGAATATGTTTTACCCAACAATCTATATATTTTAGCATCTTGTTGCAATTCTATCTCGTTTTTTGCTCTCGGAATATTTGCTTTTGTAAAATAATAAATAGCGTTTTTAGGTAATAATTTTAGTATTTTTTTAAAATCTTTATCGGCAACCATACCAAAAACAATATGTAACATTTCGTATTTTAACTTATTTAATTGAGTAACATTCTGTTTAATTCCACCAACATTATGACCAATATCGCAAATAACCAAAGGATTGTTCGATAATATTTGCCAACGTCCTTTTAAAGTAGTATTATTAATTACATTTTTAAAACCTTTATAAATGTTCTTGTCATTAATTATAAAGCCAATATTTTTTAATTTTTCGACAGAAGCCAAAACTGTTGCTGTGTTTTTTTTCTGGTACTCTCCTAATAATGGAGTTTTTAATCCATTTAACACTTGTTCTTTTTTATGTTTTATTCTAAACATTTGCATTGTGTCGGGAGTTTGAATGGATTTTTTAACGCTAAATGTTTTATCTGCCCAAATGAGTTCGCTTTTTAATTCGTTAGCTTTATTATTAAAAACGTGACTAATGTTTTTTTGAAATTCACCTAATATAACAGGTGTGTTTTTTTTAATAATGCCAGCTTTTTCTATTGCAATTTTTTCTAAAGTATTTCCTAAAATATCGTTATGGTCCCAGCTAATATTTGTTATTATTGACAAAACCGGTTTGATGATATTTGTGCAATCAAGCCGCCCACCTAGTCCGGTTTCAATAACTGCAATATCAACTTTACAATTTTTAAAATATTCAAATGCCATTATTGTTGTAAGTTCAAAAAATGATGGGTTTACTTCTTTAATAATCTGAATATTGTTATCAATAAATTCGGCAACTTCTTCTTCTGTTATCATTAACCCGTTAACTTTTATTCTTTCTCTAAAATCTTTAAGATGAGGTGATGTAAATAACCCTGTTTTGTACCCGGCATCTTGTAAAATTGATGCAATTAAATGCGAAACTGAACCTTTCCCATTAGTCCCTGCAACATGAATGGTTTTAAATTTTTTGTGAGGATTTTTAAAATAATTGTCGAGTGTTATAGTATTATTCAAATTAGCTTTGTAAGCCGATTTACCAACCCTGTGAAACATTGGAACTCGGGAATAAATATATGATATGGCTTCTTCGTAGTTCGTAATTATTGTTTAAAATTCAAATATTCATTTGTTCTTTGATAATAAGTGTCTGCAATAAAACACATTAATTCGATGTTGGATTATAAATTAAAACAAAGGTTTAACTTTTGGGAAATTATAATCGAACCTTATTGCTTTTGGTTTTTCGATAAAGTATGAAAGAAAATCCATATAAATTTCGTTAAAATGGAATTCTTTTTTGTCGTAATAATTAAAAGGTAAAGGTTGATTGCCAATATTTCCCATATCAATTGTGCTTGTGTGGTATTCTTCAATTTCCTGATATGTAGATAGTTTAGACATAACAGGCATCATTCCATAATCTTCGCGAAGCAATAAGTCAACCACTTTATCGGCAAGCACACCAACAAATCTTTTATCGTAATTACGACAATCGCCTGAACGGGCATAATAGCCAATGTTTTGAGCACGAGCTTGAATACCAGTATTTTTTTCAACTTCGCTGGCAATTACTCCACTAATGCCGCCAAATCTTGGATGTCCGTATTCGTCAACTTCGCTTGAGGCGTAAACTACATCAACTTTATCGGTTTTTTCCTGATACCAACGCACACCTTCGGAAACGGCTATTAGCAAAAAATGTTTTTTAGTTTTTTGATAAACTTCTTTAACTTTTTCGAAAAATTCCACTTTCTTTTCTTTTGTTATCGGAATTTCAGGTATTAGTGAAATTTCTGCACCACCCATCATTGCCGAACCCGTAAGCCAGCCAGCGTCGCGTCCCATAACTTCTAAAACAATTATTCGTGAGTGCGATTCGGCTGTTGTAGCTAACCTTGTTGTAAATTCTGCAACTCCTTTAGCTGCCGAAGGGAATCCAGGACAAACAACTGCTTCAATTAATTTCCCGTTATAGTTGTGTATCGTTTTAGTTTTAAGGTCATTGTCAATTGTTTTTGGAAAACCTATTACCGGAACGCCTTCGAGTTCGTAAAGTTTTTTTGCTGCACCGTTTGTGTCGTCGCCGCCAATTGTAACAAGCACATCAATTTTGTAGCGTTTCAAATTTTTCATTATTTGCTCAACGCGACTATTGTCTTTAACTCCAAAAGGATTAGTTCTGCTACTTCTTAATGCAGTTCCACCATAAACTCCATCATAAGGCTGAAAACTTAAATCAACAACATCGCCATCGCCTAATAAACCTTTCCATCCTTTTCTGATTCCGTAAACATTATAGCCCAATACTGAAGCACGGCTTTTTATTGCTTCTATACTTGCATTTAATGCAGGGGTATCGCCACCTCCAGTTAATATTCCAAGTGTTTTTCCTTCAAAAAGTTTTTTAGATAATGCCATAATTAATAATTTAGGATTAAGGATTAAGGATTAAGGATTTTAGATTTATGATTTGTTGTATATTCTTAAAATTTTCCAAAGTTATAATTTGAAAGTGATTTTAAAAAATTAAATTCTGAATACCCTGTTTGCAAGCTTAAAAGTTAAAATATGACGGTCTTTTTTTGTATTGTAAATATCTTTTATTGTTACAAGTATTCCTGTTTCTTCAACACTTCCAAAGTGATTGTTAATTGCTGTTCCAAAAGTTTTCATTGTTGGCGATAAGCTCATGTACGAATTAATTAACGGAGGTATATTTTCGCCTAAATTTCTAACATTTTGAGAGAGTATTTTATAGTTTCCATGATAATTATCGCTTCTGAAAATTTTTTCCATTTCGCTGTCAGATGTTTCTGCTTTAACAGGAATTATAGGTATAACAAGGTTTTCGGTGTCTTTAAAATATTTCTTTAAAAAATAAAGTATCATATCGCGGGCTGTACTATTAAAATCGGGATACATTGTTACTTTACCAAAAAAATATTTAATATTCGGATGCATAATTGTTAATGCACCTAATCCGTCCCATAAATTATCTAATGCAAAAAGTCCCTTTCTGTCGGTACTTGTAGATTGATAATTTGGCTGAACAAACGACCTGCCTAACTCGATAGTGAAAGGCATATATTCGTTTAAAAATTTTTCAGAAAAATTAAATAGTGAAGATGTTGAAAGTTGAATAACACCGTTTTTGTCGGTTGGGGATTCGCTTCCTAAAATATATCTGTATCCGCCAAGTATTTCTTTACGCTTTGGGTCCCAAACAATTAGTTGCTGATATGGTTTTTCGCCAAAATCACATTCGTCAACATCAATATCTTCGCCTGTACCGCCTCCTGCATTTCTAAACGACAATTCACGCAACCGCCCAATTTCTTTCATTACATTTGGAGAATTGTTAGAATTTATAGAAAATATTTGATTGTTGCCGTAATTAGAAAAGCGAATAAATTTATCGTGGCGAAGTTCCTTTTTTAAAAGTTTAACAGGAACAGGTGGAATAATATGCTTCATTAATGGTTGATTCATAATATTTGAACTTTTAATGAATATACTGTTTTTCTTACATAATTTGCCCAGTAAGTTGAACTATATGTTTTATCAAAAGTTTGATATGAAATAGGTTTTCCAAAAACTAATGTAAACATATTTCCATTTTGTTTATACATTTCGTTAGGTAAATAAAACATTTCGATATTTGATTTTATGCCGATAAATTTACGAAAATTTGCCAAACGATAAAAAAAGTTTGAATTTTTTGCATCAATATAAACAGGAACTATATCGCGTTTATACTTAATTGCTAAATTAATAAAACTTTTTTTCCACTCGGTGTCCTGAATTTTACCATTAATTTTTCTGGAAACTAATCCTGCAGGGTAAAATAAAATCTGATTTTCGCTCTGAAAAACTTCATCGAACTTTTTAACAGCATTTTTACTTTGTCCGCCATATAAATTAATAGGTACAAAAATTGGTTCAAAATGATGTAAATTTAAAAGCACATCGTTTACCATAAAACGTGTTTCGCCAAAGTTTTTGAAAACATTATCAATCAGGCACATACTATCTATTCCTCCTTGAGGATGATTCGATACAAATAAATATTTTTTATCTTTTGTAATGTTATCAATACCAATAACATTTTGCTTAACATTAAACAATTTTATAACAGCCCTTGTAAAATCAATTCCATATAAATTTTTATTTCCTTCTAAAAACTTATTTATTTCGTTCTGATGCAGAATTTTTTTTATATATCTGATTAAAAAACCAGGCAAAGCTTTTGCAAGCCGAGGATTTTTACTTTTAATAATTTGCTCAATATCAATTTTAATCGCCTTATTATCAGTAATATCTGTTTGCATTCTTTAGATAAAATTATTTTTAATTGTGTTTTCAAAGATATTGATTTTCGTTAATATTTAAAATTGTAATAAAAATCTGATAACAAAATAAAAAAGGCTACCAAAAGATAGCCTTTTTAAAACAATTTATTTTTTTGTTTATTCAATAACCGTCATTCCCGAAACAGCAACTTTTTTTCCGTTTTGCATTAGCGATATGTTATATATTCCTTTTGATAATTCACTTCTTGGAATTTGAACTTCGCTGTAACCACCCTGTACTTTCAGCGTTTTTACAAGTCTGCCAAATATATCTGTAATTTCAATAATACTTTCGTTTTCATCTGCTGTGTTTACAGCTATTACCGATGATTGGTTTATAGGGTTTGGTTTGGCATAGAGCCAGGGCTGGTTTTCGGTTTCTGGTTGCTGGTTTTCGGTTTCGTTTTCAATTATTTCGGAAGCTTCGGCTGATTTTAGCATTGCAGTTGCAGGGCATTGGGAATATTTAACAGTTGACATTTTTTGAATATTATCATCATATATTCTGCCTGTTACATAAACATTAAGATTCTCACTAACTACTATATCATTTCCTGCTGCCTGTAATTGAGAATTACCATTTAAAGTTTCAATCCATTTTTCATTTCCGTCTGAATCATATTTTATTGTTACCATCTCAAATGACTTTGTTATATATGGAGCTGAAGCGCTCCTACCTGTTACATATACATCGTTGTTATTATCAAGTGATATTGCTTGTAATACATCCATTCCATTTGAGTATATACTGGAATAAGTTTGATTCCAAATCATCGTTCCTGAAGAATTATATTTTATTGTAAATCCATTTGTGTTAAATGTACCTGTAATATAGGTATTTCCTGCAATATCTGTAACAATATCATAAACTGTGCCTCCACTATTAGCTAACCATTGCTGAATACCGGAAGAGTTATATTTAATTGTTGTTACATTGCTTCCTGAACCTGTAACATATACATTATTACTATTGTCAATTGAAATGGCTTTCATGTTTTCGTCATATCCACTTTCATATAGTTTTGTCCAAAGTACAGAACCATTTTTGTTATATTTTATTGTAATAAAGTTCATGTTTGTACTTGTACCTGTTGAACCAGCAACAAGTATATTTCCTGAATAATCAACTTTTATATCGGCTGCAATATTTATAGGATTTACATTATATGTCTTAACCCACGACATTAAACCTGTTTTTGTGTATTTTATTAATAAAATATTGCTCGCTAATGCAGGTGGTTTAGTGTATCCTGCAATATAAATATTACCTGAAGGGTCAAGGACTAATGCTACAGGCATATTATTATAATTCTGAGAATCATTATAACGATTTAACCATAACTGATTCCCTTCTGAGTCATATTTAATCAGAACTATATCCTGTCCTGTCCCATTTCCTTCACTATTACCCAATACATAACAGTTATTTTCATTATCAATAGCTATATCAATTGCTATGTCATATCCATTACCTGTACCGTTGTATGTTTTAATCCACAAACGCTGACCCGTTGGACTGTACTTAATAGTTAAAAAATCTGTATTATTTGCAATGCTTGTATAACCAGCTACATAAATATTACCATCCAAATCAATTGCATTTCCAACATTAAATAATGAGTCAACACTGCTGTAAAAATCGTTCCATTCAAGATTTGAACCAGTAAGTTTAAGAGAAAAAGGACTTTGAGAAATCATGTCTTTTATTTTAATAAAATCGGAAGATAATAGTTCAAAACCTGATTTTGTTGCAAATTTTACATATTGTTCATGATCTAAATCTGTAATTTCATTTTCATTAAAGATAAACATTCCATAATTGTCTGTTATTGCAGGCGTTAAAGGTATAGTATCATTTGTATTAGAAATTAATATCAAAGTGTCATTTGTAAAGAGATTACCACCGCAATTGTCAGAATCATATAGAAACCCGAAAATCGGTTTCGGTTGTTCAACAATATGGTAAGGTAGTTTTATCCATTCTTTATATTTAACGGAATCTATCTGACACATTATTTTTTTTGCAATAGAACCGGGATTACTTGTTGAATCGTTGGAAAAGGATTGTACAATTTGTAATTGTTCGGCTGTTAAATCATAAAATGTCAAATTGCTTTCTTTTAAATCAAGTAATATACCATATATGTCTTTAAATTTATTATATGAATTTAGTTGAGTGTTATCAAGGGTATATTTATTAGGCAATTGTAATAACAAATTTCTTGCATCTGTAATTTGACCTAAAGTATAAAAATACGAAATAAGCTTGTAGTCATAAGCTAATGTATTCATTGTTGATAAGAAATTTATTAATGAAGTCTGAGAAGCGGGAAGGGTATCGTCAAGATAATAATTAATTATTTCGTTTGCATAATATTCTTTATCATTAATTAATGATGAAATTTGAGCATCCATAGCGGTTTTGGAAGATAACACAGAATCTAAAGCATCTATCCGGTATCTTAATGCTAAAGGCAAAGGTGTTGGCATATTATCCAAACTTGATTGAATTACCGGACTGGTAGCTGATTGGGGGTTACTTACCAAAACATCTGTTAAATTTTCGGGACTAAAATAATTTTCTTCTTTTATCAGCGAAACAAGTACTGTATCGGAAAGCCATGGTGATACTTCAAGTAGTTTGTTTTTTAAATTGGTTGGATTATGATTTTGATTTATCTTTTTTAAATACCAATCTGTTTTGTTGCCATCTATCAGGTTATTGTATGCATTTAGCGACGAATCTAAAGTATTATTACTCTGTGCAAATTTAAGTGTTACATCTGAGATAGGTATAGGCACAGGCACTAAACCATAGTTTGACGGGCAAACCTCGTTAAAAGTAGTAAAGTGTACAGAAGAAGCTGTTCTTATAACATCAGATGTAACACAATTTGGGTACATCGCAGGGTTATCTAAATGATAAGAATAATGTACACTTCCATCGAAAAAATTATTTCCATCGCCTGTACATGTTACAGTACTAAAAGTATTACCGGCAGGGTTATAATAGTCACCTTGACTAAAATCAACAGCATTAATATTCATAGCAACAAAATCATATTGATTATTATCCGCCCTATTACACTTTATTTTCAACGCTGTGGAACCGTAATGACTATTAATCCCTTGAGCTATAAATGCATAAGGCAAATTATTAAAAACATTTCGATAAACCTGATTAGAGTTAGTACTTCCAGATGCAGAAATTACAAGACCAACTATACCCTGATTCGGGAGTTGGGTTGTAAAGTTATTTTCTTCAATTTTATAACCTGTAGATTGTTCAAAGAAAGCACCATAAGCGAGTTCGTCATTATAATCAAATGTATTATAAGGATCTACATCCGTAATCGGCTCTCCGATATTAAACGTATTAAAAGATAAAGTTGTATTATGACTATACCAACAATAAACACCACGAGTACAATTATTAAACTGACACCTGTTTATATTTACTTTGTCGAAACCATTATATCCTTCAAAATAAACACCACAAGAAAGATTTTCGAAAATACATGGAGTAGCGTTTGCACATGATTGTCCGGGAAATGTCGGAATTACGCAATAGGGATTTACATTAACTCCTGAAAACCGCGGATTAATTCCGGTTCCTCTTTCATCAATATAATATGAAGCAGGATTCATATTTTTAAACAGGTTTCCTAATAAATTCAATTTGCGAACATTATATAAATAAATAAAAGTTTCAGGAACCCTACCAATATTATTTAAATAATCGGTAGTAATAAAATTGCATTTATTTATAAAGCTATTTTGAACAGGATCACCATCAATATAAAAAGCTGTAATATTATTTTTAAATTCACTGTCTGAAACTTTAATCAAAACATTTTCTACTGTTGATATTCCGTTTATGGCATTCTCGATTTTTGATGAGTTTTTTACTTCAATTGAACCGCCTTGCTCAACAGAAATTCCCTGCCAAAGGTTATTACATACATTCGTAATTATTCCTTCATCAATAATAAGTTTCCCGTTTGACTCAATTATTATTTTTGCATGTTCTGGTAATGATAATTTACATTTTACTGTCAAAGTTGCTCCATCTTCAATTATCAAATCGCCCTTTAAATATTTTTCATATTCCCATTGAATATTTTGTCCTAAAGCAATAATTATAGTTTCTGATGGTGAGTAAGAGCAATAATCTTGTATTAAGCAATCATTTATATTATACGATGGACCTGCTTTACCCATTAAATAATAATGCATTCGCCCTAACTGGCATTCTGTCAATGCACAAATGCATGCATCGTAATCCATTACATTATTTGTTACATTAGTAATAAGTGAGCAAAGAGGATTAGTTGATGGCTCATTTAAATTCCAGCAACCTTGATTATACGGTGTGTCATCACAATAGTCATATTGGCTCCAAGTATGCCATAAACCAAGGTTGTGTCCTAATTCATGCCGAATTGTATTAGCAGGGCCCCAAAAATTTCCACCTTGCGTGTAATCGTAATAAATACCTGTAACAATAGTCCATTTTTTATTTCCAATTCCACTTGCTACACCTTTACCTGCATTATTTTCACCGCAAAAAACATGCACAGAATGGTATTTATTTGACACTAAAGGATTATTAATAACATACGTTTGGTAAAGTGTATTTCCTGTAGTCGAATTTATTTTACTATTCTGCATATCCCATCCATAATCATCATTCCAAAAAAATATGTTATCCACCACAAAGCGAATTCTGGAATCATGAATGTATGGAGAAGTAGTTGGTATATTCATCTGCGTTAAATTTGCCATCGTATTATTTAATCCCGCTGTAATAATATAATTATTAATCCAGTCTCTGCTATCCTGAATATCGGGAAAATTGCCTGTACCATCGGTTTTATTAAAAACATGCAGTGTAATACTTACATATTTTATTGGTGTCATACCATCATCGTGAGGAGCATAATTTATAGACATATCACAGGAAACATAAGTTTTTTCTTCCTCTGTTGTGGTGGTATCCATAAAACACTGAGAAAAAACAGGAGTGCAAATAAAAACTAAGATTATATGCACCAATATTTTTAGATTAAAAGGTAAGTTTTTCATAATTTAAATTTTTTTAATGGTTTAAATATATTTTAATAAATTTTTTTATACTAGAATATTCTTTACTTCTTATTCTTATAAAATAAATACCATTTTTCAATCCTGCAAGTTCTATTAATTGAGTAGAATTAACAACATTCGGTTCAAAAAAAATTTGTTCTCCTAATAAATTAAAAATTGAAATTTCATAGCTCATTTTCAATGTATAATTATTTTGGATATATATATTCTCTTGCACAGGATTCGGATAGATGATGAAGTTATTATTTAGACTTGATTCGTCTATGAAATTTATAATAATCGTATCACAGGACATTTGGGGATATTTATTATAAAATATATTGCTGTCTGAATAACAATGTAAATAAGGACAATTAGCGGCATCACAGGCAAGTCCATTATTTGGAAACATATAAAAAATATCTCCGATTCTTTCTATTACTTCTCCGCTAGTAAACCATGGAACACCTGAATATGGACCGAATATAACATGATTATACTGGACTTTCAAAACAAAAGTATCCACTATTTTAATTGAATTTGAATCTACAACCAATGTAATAGTTGTATCAGGACTTGTATCTGTAAAATATGGCTCTTTTATTTTGAAAGTATCTCCTGGCAGAAGCGAAAAATCGTACAACACATAAAATTGGTCATACAGATAATGGTAAACTTTACTGCTGTCGGAATACATTATTTCAATGCCTCTGTCAATAGTATCTCTATCAGAAGAAAAATATGTTTTTTGTAATACTTTAGAAGGTATTCCCAAGATGGTAGTATCTTTAATAGATTCAATTTTTAAATAGCCAATATTATGTGGGGGGGGAGACATTGGATTTTCATCAACACCATAATACCACTTAGCTCCAATGGGAGCAAACACGTTTGTTTGTGCTTTTGTTTTTTGTGGTATGGCAAGCCCCAGCAATAATGTTGCAAGGGCTAATGAAATAATTAGTTTTTTCATAAGCTTATGGTTTATTTTTTATGCAATTTAAAACGAATAATTAATATTTGAAAATATTTTTTTTATAATTTAATTGTTTTTAAACATAAATGTTTAATTTTATACGAGAAGAAAAAGTATTGGTTGCAAAATATTTAATTTATTTTCACAGTATAAGAATATGTTGGGTTTTGTGAAGGGTCAATCTAATATAAGTTTATTTCGAATGTGCAGTTTTGAATATAACTTATGTTGCCTGTTAACGAACCATTTGATAAGTGATTATGATAGGTTGCAAAATATATACCCGAATAATTATTTTTAAAAATTGCTCTGTTTGCTTTAATAATTCCTCCTGTGAAATCAAGCGGGTGAGCATCTCCTGAGTTTAAGGTACGAATTGCTGCAACAGCATTTTCAATTGTGCCGCCGTTTATTATTTCAACAACTCCCTGGTTGGTTTCGGGATATTGTCTTAGGTTTTTGTTGCCTTGTACTTCGATGCCTTTCCACATATTGTTACCACAATCGGAGTTGGTTAAACGGCAACCGTCTAATATTAGTTTGGCACCGGGCTCTACTACTATTTTACAGTCTTTTTGAAATTTTACAGTACTCTTTATTATAAGTGTTTTACCTGGTTTGATTACAAGGTTTTGATTCATTGTTTCATCATTATACCTGTTAACAAATGCCGGTGATGTATTACTACAGTTTATTGATTTTGCCTCATAAGGTGGACAAATCGCAGTATCAATAAAAGAGAAATCCTGGCTAATACAGGCAATGCTTAATAGCATTAACGAAAACAATAAATAATTTTTCATAACTGGTTTGTTTTAGTTTATAATTAATTTAACATCATATTGCAAATTGTTTTTTATCTGAACTTTTGCCAAATAGAATCCCGATTTTAATCCATCGCGGGTAATTTTTAATTGATATGAGTTATTACCTTTAATTGTTCTTGTTTTTTTTCCAGTTAAATCGAAAATTGAAACTTCAACAATTTTACTTTGATCACATACAATGGATGTTTCAACACTAAAAGGGTTGGGATAAGAAAATACCTGAATTATTGGTGAAATGTTATCTTTTAACCCGGTGGATAAATGAAGTTTATAAATAGTAACACCACTAGTAGCCATCCAAATATCAAAATTATTATCCTCTATTAAATTATATGCACCACTATTAATAGGCGAGTTTGATGTATCATAATATGTCCATAAATTGTTTTTATATCTTATTAATTTATCGCCACCTAACCATAAGCTACTATCAGAGGTAATAATTGCATCCCAAATTTTATTTGATGGGATTAACGAATTGGAAGTATTGTAAATATTCCAATTGATATCATCATAAATTATAAGCCCATTAGAATTAGAGCCAATATACTTTTCTTTGCTTAATTTATCAATATAAATAACACCAACTCCCGTATCAGTGGGTAATCCTGAATTTGTAGAGTTAAAAGATGTCCAGTTTCCACTTTCAAGTTTTTGAATGCCATGCTGGTACGGACTAAACCAAACAGTACTGTCATTTTCAATTTGAACAAAAACGATATTACTTAATAAGGGGGAATTACTTGTATTATACCATGTAAAAATAGTACCATCATATTTTGCAACCCCGCTTTCCCATCCACAAAACCAAATATCATTATTTTCGCTAATTTTTATATCTGTTACGTAAGAATATGGTGAATAATATGTCCAGTTTACTCCATCAAATTTTGCTAAATTACCTCCGGCAGTTCCAATCCATAAATTATTATTTTTATCAACTTCTATTGCATAACATACATCATGTGGCAAACCTGAATTAGCCTGGTTATATGTTGTCCAATTTGTTCCATCAAATTTTACAATTCCTTGATAAGTTGCAAACCATTTATTACCGGCAGTATCAATTGCTATATCACTGATATGGGCGTTTGGTAAACCAGAATTAGTGTAGTTGTACATTGTCCAAGTCTGGCAAAAAGAATTAATTGTAAGCAAGTTTAAAATAGCGAATAAAAGAATTAAGAGTTTCATAATTGGGTTGTTTTAAATTAAGATTACTTAATAATTAATTGTTTACTTGCAACTATTTTATTCATTTTATTAATGAATGAAATGATATAGGTACCTTGAGAAATACTTCCTAAAAATAAATTTATTTCATCAGTTAAATTGACTTTTTGCTGTTTAACAAGATTGCCTTTAATATCATAAATATTGATTTTACCAGTAACTTTTTCTGAAAACCGAACTGTAAAATCATTTGTGGTAGGATTTGGAAAAACTTTTACTTGATTTGAAATTTCTTCATTGGAATTTAGAGAAGTAATAAGCTGACAATTCGTTGTAGTGTCTGGATAAAGTGTTTGTCCGTTTTGTTTAAAGCATAATAAAGTTGTTCCAGATTCAAAAGGAGGATATAGATAACCGAATAATCCAAATGTACTACCTATACCTTGAATTAAATATACATAATTTAAATTACTACCAGATGATAAACCATATCTTTTATAATATTTATTTCCAACTATTATTGAGTCAATTAATGATACATGATTCATATAATTAATGGAATCATTAATTATACTTGATAGTAATGTGTCTCCAATAGATAAATTAAAATCATATAGCAAGGTGTCGTAAGAGTTATTTTCAGGTATAAAAAACACTTTTTTATTTATTGTATCTTCTCTGAATGCACCAATATAATTATTATAATATTTGTACAAAATCCTGACATATCTTCAGAATACTTAACTCCTGATTTTTTGATTTTATGATATGTGAAACTATTAATAATTGTATCACCAGTAATGAAATATTGATAATCTGAACAACAGCTACATTGATAACCCCCTGAATATTCCCTCCACAACGCATTACTATCAGGAAACGGATGATATACATTGGTTTGTGCCTTTATTATAACAATAAAGAAGTTGCAAATAATTAAAAATAATATTATTTTTTTCATAAAAATTGCTTTAAAAATCTTAAATATATACGAAAGTTAACTTTATAAGTTGCTGAAAATTTAAAGAAATTTATTTTAAATTCATAAGAGTATTAATAATATTGCGTGTATCTAAACTCCTGTCTGAAAAGCATTTAAAAATATTTTTTTCATAACCTTTGTATTTAAATTTTGTGTAATTTAAAGCAATTAATTAATATTTGCAAATGTTATTTTAAGATTTTGTATTTACTATTTGTGAAGCATATATAAGAAATAGCTCAATATCTTCTTTTTCCAAATATGAATATTCACTTAAAATTTCTTCTTTCGTCATTTTACCCAAAATGATTATTTTCAAATATCTTTTTAACAAATTATAATTCTGCTAATTTTTTTATTTTTATAACGTACTGTATATCAGCAAATAATCACTGTGTGTAAAAAAAGTTATCAACAAAGTGGTAAATTGTGGTAAATTTTGGAACAAAGTGGGAATTTATTATTATTTTTGAACCATAAAATTTTATATCACTATGACCACGTTTATAGGCGATTATCCTTGCAAAGCCGATTCTAAAGGTCGGATAATGCTTCCGTCGGCTTTAAAAAAGCAGATGGCAGGTGCTGTTCAGGACAGGTTTGTGGTAAAAAAAGACATATTCGAAAAATGTCTTGTACTTTTTCCTTTCGATGAGTGGGAACGTCAGATTAAAATATTAAGAAGTAAAATAAATCCTTACAACCGCGAGCATAACAAGTTTTTGCGTGAGTTTTACAAAGGAACAGCCGAAATTACTCTTGATGGAAATAACAGAATGCTAATTCCGCGAAGGTTATTAGAGTGGGCTGGAATATTATCGGGTGATGTTATTCTTGCAGGTCAGGATGGAAGGATTTTAGTTCTCGATAAAAACACTTATGAATCGGCAGGGATGAAAGAAGATGATTTTGCTTCGTTAGCTGAAAAAATTCTTGGTGGAACACCTAACGAAATGAATAATGACTGATTATCATAACCCCGTTCTTTTAAAAGAAAGTGTAGATGGTTTAAATATTGTTCCGGAAGGTGTTTACGTTGATTTGACTTTTGGCAGCGGAGGACATTCTAAAGAAATTTTAAAAAGAATAAAAGGAGGAAAATTAATTGCCTTTGACCATGACATAGAAGCAAAACAAAATGTAATTAATGATAAACGATTTGTTTTTGTAAATGGAAATTTCAGGTTCTTTAAAAATTTTTTGTTGTATTTGGGGTTTAAAAAAGTTAATGGCATAATTGCTGACTTAGGAGTTTCATCGCATCACTTCGACGAAAAGAACAGAGGATTTTCTTTTAGAAACAGCGGTTCGTTGGATATGAGGATGAATAGCTCATCTAAAATTACTGCTGCACATCTTGTTAACACACTTTCAACCGAAAAACTCTCAAACATTTTTTTCACTTTTGGCGAAATTCACAACTCCCGAAATGTTGCAGCACTAATAGAAAAAGTCCGCAATAGCAAACCTATTGAAACAACTTTTGATTTATGCGATGCTCTTTTGCCGTTAACTCCAAAAGGTAAAGAAAATAAGTTTTTAGCAAAAGTTTTTCAGGCATTAAGAATTGTAGTTAATGATGAGTTAAATGCACTTACCGAAATGCTTTTACAAACACCTGAAATGCTAAGGGCTGATGGTAGATTAGTTGTTATAACATATCATTCGCTTGAAGACAGGTTGGTTAAGAATTATTTTCGTTCCGGAAACTTTGAAGGAAAAATTGAAAGCGATTTGTATGGAAACATTATTGGATTGCCTTTCAGCATTATAAATAATAAAGTTATAACACCCAACGATGAAGAAATAAATAAAAATTCAAGAGCAAGAAGTGCTAAATTAAGAATAGCAAAAAGAAATGAATAAGGAAAACGAAAATAACGATGAAAATAAAGTAGAAGATGTTAAAAATGGCTCTGAACAAGTTATTGTAAAGGAGCATGAAAAATCATTTTCTAACTTTTTTAAATCTTTTATAAATGGAACTTTACTTTCGCGCGAAGTAATACTTAAACAATTTCCTTTTGTTATATACTTAACATTTATTGCTATTATATTAATAGCTAATCGTTACGATGCCGAAAAAGTAGTCAGGAACACACAATCAATTACAAACGAATTAAAAGAGTTGAAAGCAGAGCAAATTTCTGTAACATCTGAACTAATGCGGTTAAGCCAGCAAAGCGAAGTAATTAAACTTGTAAATCAATATGAAATAGGACTTTCTGAATTAATAGAACCACCAAAGAAAATTATTATTAAAGAAAAAGAATAAATGCCCGGGTTAAGAAAAGACATATTATGGCGAATGGCACTCATTTATATTTTAATGGGTGGTTTTGCTTTAATTGTAGTAGGGCGTATTTTATATATACAAATAGTTGAGGGCAGTAAATGGAAATCGAAGGCAATCGAAATGACTAAAAAAAATGTAGTAATAGAACCTTTGCGTGGTGAAATTTATTCGGAAGATGGAAGAGTGCTGGCAAGTTCGGTTCCAATTTACGAAATCAGATTTGACTCAAAAGCCGAAGGTCTAGAAAAAGATATATTTTATAAAAATGTTGATGCGCTTGCAATTTGCTTATCTAATTTATTTCTTGATAACACAATGTCCGAGTATAGGTCAGCATTAGTTCAGGCATATCGTTTAGGTGCACGTTATCAGTTAATTAAACGAAATGTTTCTTATTCACAATTAAAAAAAATGAAAAAGTTTCCCCTTTTTAAAATGGGGCAAAACAAAGGTGGATTTATAGTTATTCAATTTAATAAACGTGCAAAACCTTTTGGGATGCTTGCTTCACGTACTATTGGATATACTACAAAAGAAAGGGTAGTTGTTGGAATAGAAGGTGCTTTTGACCAGTATTTGCGGGGGAAACAAGGTTTGGAGTTTATGCAAAAACTTTCGGGAAATGTTTGGATGCCAATAAACAATGGTAACGAAGTTGAGCCACAAGATGGATATGATGTTTGCACAACTTTAGATATTAATTTACAGGATGTTGCACAAAATGCACTTTTAAAACAACTTCAGATAAGCAATGCTCATCACGGTTGCGTTGTGTTAATGGAGGTTGAAACAGGAAAAATTAAAGCAATTGTAAATCTTCAAAGAAAAGAAGATGAAACGGGATATGTCGAAGATTATAATTATGCAATAGGTGAGAGTATAGAACCAGGCTCAACTTTTAAACTTGTTTCAATGTTAATAGCTCTTGATGAGGGAGTTGTTGATTTAAACGATACAATAAACACCGGCAATGGTGTTGTTTTATATTATGGTCTTAAAATGAAAGATTCGCATAAAGGTGGTTTAGGAAAATTAACAGTAAAACAAGTTTTTGCACATTCGTCAAATGTTGGAGTATCAAAAATTATTACACAATATTTTTCTAAAGACCCGCATCGCTTTGTTGATAGAATTTACAAACTTAAACTTAACGAAAAACTCGGATTAGATATTAAAGGTGAAGGAATACCAATTGTAAAAGACCCTTCAGATTCTTCATGGTCGGGCGTAACATTGCCTTGGATGTCAATCGGATACGAAGTAAAACTTACACCACTTCAGATTTTAACAATTTACAATGCAGTAGCAAACAACGGAAGAATGGTTAAGCCAAAATTGGTTAAAGAACTTCGTTTTCATGACGAAATAATTAAAGAATATAAACCCGAAGTTATTATTCCATCTATATGTTCTGACGAAACTATAAAAAAACTAAAATTTATGCTCGAAAGTGTTGTAGAAAGTGGTACAGCTACAAATTTAAAAGGAGCAAATTATAAAATTGCAGGAAAAACAGGTACAGCACAAATTGCTAATGCTCGTCATGGTTATGCCGATGAAAATGCTAAAAAAACTTACCAGGCTTCGTTTGTCGGATATTTTCCTGCCGATAATCCTAAATATAGTTGCATTGTCGTAGTTAGTTCGCCATCAAATTCGGTTTATTACGGAAATGTTGTTGCCGGTCCAATATTCAAAGAAATTGCCGATAAAGTATATGCAACAAGCACTGATATTCATAAACCATTAAATATTTCTCCTGTAATATCACAAAATATTCCTGTTGCAAAAAGTGGTAAAAAACAAGATATTGTAAATATTTATAAATCAATAGGAATACCTGTCAACGAAAAGTCAACTTCATCTGATTGGGTTTCGGTTTCGCAAACATACAACTCTGTTAATATTCGGAATGCAAATTTAAAAGCAAGTATAGTTCCTGATGTTATTGGAATGGGTTTACGTGATGCTTTGTTTTTGTTAGGAAATTGCGGTTTACAGGTTAAACCAATTGGTAAAGGTGTAATTAAATCACAGTCAATTCCTGCTGGAAACAGGGCTGTTAATGGTCAAACAATTTATATTTTATTAAGTTGAGAAAATTATCCGAAATATTATCTGAAATAAAAGTTACTAAAGTTATTGGTAACCCGGATGTTCCTGTTTATAAAATTTACATTGATTCAAGGAAAATAACAAATAACTCAATATTTGTTGCAATTCGTGGAATTCAAACTGACGGGCACAATTTTATAGGCGACGTAATAAAAGCTGGCGCAAAAACAATAATATGCGAAAAAATTCCATCGAAAATCGTAGCTGATGTAACTTATGTACAGGTTGAAAATACTTCTGTTTTGCTTGGACCAATTGCTGATTCGTATTACGAACACCCTTCTTCAAAATTAAAAGTTATAGGTATTACCGGAACAAATGGTAAAACTACAATTGCTACTTTACTTTATAAATTGTTTAGAAGGTTAGGGTACCGCACTGGATTAATTTCAACAGTTGTAAATTATGCCGATTCCAAATCGTTTGAAAGCACCCATACAACTCCCGATGCTATTAGTATTAACAAATTGCTCAACAAAATGGTTGAAGCAGGTTGTAAATATTGTTTTATGGAAATCAGTTCGCACTCTATTGTACAAAACAGAATTAACGGAATAACTTTCGCAGGGGGCATTTTTACTAATTTAACACACGACCATCTTGATTATCACAATACTTTTGAAGAATATCTAACAGCTAAAAAGAAATTTTTCGACGATTTACCTGCTACATCATTTGCAATAACAAATGCAGATGATAAAAACGGTAAAATTATGCTCCAAAATACTAAAGCTAAAACATTTACTTACTCGCTTCATTCTTTATCCGATTATAATGCAACAATTATTGAAAGCCATATTAATGGTATGTTGTTAAAAATTAACAGCGTGGAAATGTGGACTCGTTTAATAGGTAAATTTAATGCAAGTAATATTTTAGCAATATACTCAACAGCTATTTTACTCAATGCTGATAAAGAAAAAGTAATGCTCGAATTGAGCGATTTAACTTCAGTAGATGGGCGGTTTGAATATTTCACATCTCCAAAACAATATACAGCAATTGTTGATTATGCTCATACTCCCGATGCTCTGTTAAATGTTTTACAAACAATGAAGCAATTAGTTAAAACAAATGGAAAAATTATAACAGTTGTCGGTGCAGGTGGTAACAGAGATAAAACAAAACGCCCTGTGATGGCAAAAGTTAGTGCAGAGTTAAGCGATAAAGTGATTTTAACATCCGACAATCCGCGTAATGAAAAACCTGAAGATATAATTTGCGATATGAAGCAGGGATTAGACAAAGAATTATCGAAGAAAGTGTTAACAATTATAAATCGGCGTGAAGCAATACGTACAGCTTGCGAATTAGCAACTAAAGACGATATGATTCTTGTAGCAGGTAAAGGGCACGAAACTTATCAGGAAGTAAATGGCGTAAAATCGCATTTTGATGACAGAGAAATAATTAAAGAAATATTTAACGATTTAATGTAATATGTTATATTATTTATTCACATATCTTGATAAATTAGATTTTCCGGGCGCCGGTGTATTTCAATACATTTCGTTTAGGTCGGCAATGGCTGTTATAACATCATTAATAATTTCGTTAATAATTGGCAAAATAATTATCCGATTCCTACAGAAAAAACAAATTGGAGAAACTGTACGCGATTTAGGGCTCGAAGGTCAACTTAATAAGCAAGGAACACCGACAATGGGTGGAATAATTATTCTTGCTTCAATAATAATTCCAACACTATTATTTGCGAAACTTCATAACATTTACATTATTATTTTGCTTGTTACAACAATATGGCTTGGTTTTATGGGCTTTATTGACGATTATATTAAAGTTTTTAAACACGATAAACAGGGATTAAAAGGTAAATCTAAAATATTAGGTCAGGTAAGTCTTGGGTTACTTGTAGGACTTACAATTTACTTTAGTAACAACATTGTTATTCGTGAAAAAATAAGCACAAATAATGTTGAACCAAAATCAGAAATAACAAAATCCACTAATGCTTTTGAAAGACGTGCAGTTTATATGTCGGGCGATTTGAAATCTACAAAAACAACAATACCTTTCTTAAAAAACAATGAATTTGATTATGAATATTTGTTGGCTTTTTTAAACAAAACTGCCCGTAAACAATGGGTTTGGGTTGTGTTTATTTTCGCAGTAATTTTTATTGTAACAGCGGTTTCAAACGGTGCAAACATGACCGATGGATTAGATGGACTTGCAACAGGGGTCTCGGCGGTTATTGGTACTACACTTGGAATTTTAGCTTATGTTTCGGGTAACATAATATTTGCCGACTACCTTAATATAATGTATATCCCATATTCGGGCGAAATGGTAGTTTTTGCAAGTGCATTTATTGGAGCTACTGTTGGTTTTATGTGGTACAATTCTTATCCGGCTCAAGTTTTTATGGGCGATACAGGGAGCTTAGCAATAGGAGGAATTATTGCTGTTTTTGCAATTCTTATCAGAAAAGAGATTTTGTTGCCAATTCTTTGCGGAATTTTCTTTGTCGAAAATTTATCGGTAATGCTCCAGGTAGGGTGGTTTAAATTTACTAAAAGAAAGTATGGTGAAGGAAGAAGAATCTTTTTGATGTCGCCTTTACATCATCATTATCAGAAAAAGGGATACGTAGAACCTAAAATTGTAACACGGTTTTGGATTATTGCAATAATGTTAGCTGTAATAACAATAATTACATTAAAATTAAGATAATTGAGTAATTTAATTGTAATATTAGGAGCAGGCGAAAGCGGAATTGGTTCGGCAATATTGGCGAAGCAAAAAGGATTTGATGTGTTTATTAGCGACAATTGCAAAATAAAAACCAAATATCTCGAACAAATTGCAAAACATAATATTCTGTTTGAAGAAGGCAACCATACTTTAACAAAAATTCTTGAAGCTGATGAAATAATTAAAAGTCCTGGTATCCCTGATAGTGCCGAAGTAATAAAAGAGATAAGAGAAAAAGGTATTCCAGTAATTTCGGATATTGAATTTGCATCGCGTTATACTAATGCAAAAACAATTTGCATAACAGGTAGTAATGGTAAAACAACTACAACTCTTCTAATTTATCATATACTAAAAACTGCAGGTTTAAATGTTGGATTGGCTGGCAATGTCGGAAAAAGTTTTGCTTTAGAAGTTGCCGAAAATAACTACGAATATTTTGTAATTGAATTAAGCAGTTTTCAACTGGACGAGATGTATAAGTTTAGAGCAGATATAGCAATAATTCTTAACATAACCCCAGACCATTTAGACAGATATGCAAATAAGTTTCAAAATTATGTAAACAGCAAATTTCGCATAACTCAAAACCAAAAATCAAGTGATGCATTTATATATTGTTATGATGATGAGGTAATAATGAACGAAATGAAAAAACGAAAATTAAAATCACAATTAATTCCATTTTCTATTAAAAAAGAAGTTGAGAATGGTGGCTATGTTAAAGATAATAAACTAATTATTAATATAAACAATAATACATTTACTATGTCGATACAAGAATTAGCTTTACAGGGAAAGCACAATCAGTACAATTCGCTGGTTGCAGCAATATCTTCGGAATTATTAAGAATCCGCAAAGATGATATTCGGAACTGTTTAAGAGATTTTCAGACAGTTGAACATCGTTTAGAAAAAGTGTTGAAAGTGCGTGGAATAGAGTTTATTAACGACTCAAAAGCTACCAATATTAATTCAACATGGTATGCTTTGGAAACTATGAAAAAACCTATTATCTGGATTGTCGGAGGAACCGACAAGGGAAACGATTACAGTCAGCTTTCCGATTTGGTGAAATTAAAAGTTAAAAGTATAATTTGTTTAGGATTAGATAATTCTAAAATATTAAAAGCATTTAAAGATATTAATGTTCCTATATTAGAAACAAAATCAATGAATGATGCTGTAAAATCTTCGTATTATCTTGCAAAAGAGGGAGATGTTGTATTGCTGTCGCCAGCATGTGCAAGTTTCGATATATTCGAAAATTACGAAGATAGAGGCAAACAATTTAAAAAAGCTGTCAGAGATTTATAACATTATATTTGATGAAAACTATTACAGCAAAAATATTTAAAGGAGATGCAGTTATTTGGGGAGTAATTGCCATGCTTTCTATTTTCTCTATTCTTGCTGTTTATAGTTCAACAGGAACTCTTGCATTTAAATATCAAGGTGGCAATACATTATATTATTTATTGCGACATGGATTTTTATTATTGATTGGGCTTGCTATTATATTTATTACACACAAAATTCCTGTTATTGTTTATTTAAAAATATCTCAAATTTTACTTTTTATATCTATACCGCTGTTAGTATGGACTTTAATTCGTGGAACAAATTTAAACGAAGCATCCCGCTGGTTAACTATTCCCGGTATCGGGTTTTCATTTCAAACGTCTGATTTAGCAAAATTTTCATTAATAATTTTTATTGCCCGTTTTCTAGCTAAAAATCAAGGTCATATAAAGGATTTTAAAACTGGCTTTCGCTCAATAATTATTTGGATTATAATTGTTTGCGGACTGATTTTACCTGCAAATTTTTCTACTGCCGCTATGCTTTTTTTCACATCGCTTATTCTCTTGTTTTTAGGAAGAGTAAAAATTCAATATTTGCTCTATGTTATTGGAATTGGGATTGCAGGAGTTGCAATATTTGTTATCATAGCCATCAATTTGCCCGAGCAAAAACAGGGTAGAGTAGGCACATGGAAAAAAAGAATTGAAAATTATTTTAGTGGAAAAAGCGAAGAAAATTTTCAGGTAGAACAAGCTAAAATTGCTATTGCTAACGGAGGATTTATTGGTAAAGGACCTGGTAACAGTATGCAACGTAATTTCTTGCCACACCCATATTCTGATTTTATTTTTGCCATTATTGTTGAAGAATATGGTGTTTCAGGAGCTTTTATTCTTATTGCACTTTACTTAGTGTTATTATTTAGGGCTGGTACAATTGTAAGAAAATCAACAAGTGCATTTGCTGCATTTTTATCAATGGGGCTTGTTATTAGTCTGATTTTTCAGGCATTTATTAATATGGCGGTTGCTGTAAATTTATTTCCTGTTACCGGTCAAACATTGCCTTTGGTGAGTATGGGTGGTACTTCAATAATTTTTACATGTGCAGCCTTTGGAATAATTTTAAGTATCAGTCAAAATGTAATTAAAAAACCTGAATATGAGCGCACTAAAGCAGAATCTTAAAGTAATAATTAGCGGCGGTGGAACAGGTGGACACATTTTTCCAGCTATTTCGATTGCTAATGCACTTAAACAAAAAGATAACAACGTAGAAATACTTTTTGTTGGTGCCGAAGGTAAAATGGAAATGGAAAAAGTTCCTGCTGCAGGCTATAAAATTATTGGATTGCCGGTTCGGGGATTTCAAAGAAGATTTACTTTTCAAAATATTTCGTTTTTTTACAAACTAATTGTTAGCATGATTAGGGCTCGCAAAATAATTAGTACATTTAAACCTAATGTTGTTGTTGGTGTTGGCGGTTTTGCGTCAGGTCCAATTCTTAGGGCTGCAACTAAAATGCGAATACCGACTCTTATTCAGGAACAAAATTCTTATGCAGGTGTTACTAATAAAATACTTGCAAATAAGGTAAATAAAGTTTGTGTTGCTTATGAAAATATGGAAAGATTTTTTCCAAAAAACAAAATTGTTTTTACCGGGAATCCTGTTCGTCAGAATTTGAATGATATTACTGGAAAAAAACGCGAAGAAGCAATTTATCATTTTGGTATTCAGGGAAATAAAAAAACAATTTTAGTGATTGGTGGTAGTTTAGGTGCACGAACAATAAACAAAAGTATTGAAAATGGATTATCGAAAATTATTGAACATAAATTCCAATTACTTTGGCAAACTGGAAAAGATTATTTTACTGATGCAAAACGTGTTGTTGATGGTTATAAATACAACGACATTAAAGTTCTCGATTTTATTTCGCGAATGGATTTAGCATATTCTGTAGCCGATATTGTGATTTCAAGAGCCGGAGCAAGCACTATATCAGAGCTATGTATTGTTAAAAAACCAGCTATTTTAGTTCCATCGCCAAATGTAGCCGAAGACCACCAAACAAAAAATGCAATGGCTCTTTTTAATAACGATGCTGCTATGATGATTCCCGATGCCGAAGCTCCAATTAAGCTTGTTGATGAGGCAATCAGATTATTAAATGACGAATTTTTAATAAATGTTTATCGCGAAAATTGTGGAAAAATGGCTGTTGCTAATTCAGCCGAAAAAATTGTAAACGAAATATTATTATTAGTATAAATAAAACATTCATGCTCAAAAATTTTAAAAAAGAAAGGTAATAAAAAGAAAGTTTCAAGTTTTTAGTTTGAAGTTTCTAACAACCTCAAACTAAAAACCTTAAACCATAAACCAGTTAATATGAATTTGAAAAACATACATAATGTTTATTTGCTCGGTATTGGCGGTATTGGTATGAGCGCCCTTGCAAAATACTTTAAATTAAAAGGTTGTAATGTTGCAGGGTACGACCATACTCAATCTGCCTTATGCGATGAACTTTCGCAAGCATGCATAAACATTCATTATTCAGATGATATTTCGCTAATTCCAAAAGAATTTACAACTACATTTAAAGATCACATATTAATAATTTTTACACCTGCTATTCCACAAAATCACAGGGAATTTATATGGTTTAAAGAAAATAATTTTACTGTAAAAAAAAGAGCAGAAATTTTAGGCGAAATAACATTGAACAATTATACCATTGCCGTTGCAGGTACTCATGGTAAAACAACTATTTCGACTTGTCTTGCACACATTTATAATCAATTAGAAAATGGTTGCAATGCGTTTTTGGGAGGTATTTCAAAAAATTATCAGACAAATTTTTTGTATTCAAAAAACAGCAACGTAACAGTAGTTGAAGCCGATGAATACGACCGTTCTTTTTTACAACTTTTACCATCTTCGGCAATTGTTACCGCTGTAGATGCCGACCATCTCGATATTTATAACAATTATCAGAATGTTGTTGATGCCTTTACACAGTTCGCTCAAAAAGTTAAAGAAAATGGCAAATTACTAATAAAAAAGGAAAGTAAATTTAATCCTAAACCTGTTAATGCAAATGTTGCAACTTATTCGGTTAAAGAAAATGCCGATTGCACTATTTCGGATTTGCAACTTTATAACGGTAAATTTACCTTTAATTTACACACACCTTGGGGAAATATCGAAAAATTAGCTCCCGGAATTACCGGAATGTTTAATGTTGAAAATGTTGCTGCTGCTGCATCAATGTGTCTTTGGGAAGGTGTTGATTTTAATAAAATAAAGTCAGGCATCGAAACATTTCTGGGTGTAAAAAGACGATTTGACGTGCAAGCTGTTACAACAAATAGTATTTATATTGATGATTATGCTCATCATCCCGAGGAACTTAAAGCTTTTATTTCGTCGGTAAAAGGAGTATATCCCAAAAAACAAATTACAGGAATATTTCAACCTCATTTATATACACGAACACGCGATTTTGCCGATGGTTTTGGCGAAGCTTTATCATTACTCGATAAACTTATTTTGTTAGATATTTACCCTGCAAGAGAGTTGCCAATACAAAATATAACAAGTAAAACAATTTTAGAAAAAGTTAAAATTAAAGATAAAACAATTTGTACAATAGATGAACTTTTTAAAATCATTAAAAAACAAAAGCCAGAACTCTTATTAACTATGGGTGCCGGCGATATTGCTCAATTAGTTGAGCCACTAAAAAATATAATTTTAAGTTAATATGAAAAAAGTTATAATAAAAAAAATAATTTCTATTGCAATATGGTTAGTATTTATTGCAGTATTTGTTATTTCATTGGGCTTTTCGAAAACTGAACTTAATAAAGTGAAATGTAAAAGTATTGATGTGCAAATTGTTGACACAACAGGCAATAGTTTCGTTGAATCGAATGATATAATCGAATTTTTAAATCAAAATAATTATAAAATTATTAGAAATTATATCGAAGATATTCCTCTTAATAAAATCGAAAACGATATAAATAATTATCCTTCAATAAAATCAACTGAAGTTTTTACTACTTTAGATGGAATATTGCACATTGTTATTGTTCAGCGTGAACCAATTCTTCGTATAATTAATTACGATTGTACTAGTTATTATATTGATTGTGATGGTGCATTATTTCCTTTATCAGGAAAATATACAGCAAGGGTATTAGCAGCTAACGGAAAAATTAATGAGCCTTACAATTTGCGTTATACTAAAGATATTACCAAAACCGAAGCAAAAGATGAACTTGGTCGGAAATTTATTGTAGATGACCTGTTTATACTTGCAAAATTTATTAGAGCGGATAAATTTTTAGATGCTTTTATTGAACAAATATTTATTAACAATAATGACGAAATTGAGCTTGTGCCAAAAGTAGGAACATTTACAATACTTTTAGGCGATATACAAAATTTAGAAGAAAAATTTACAAATCTAAAAGCATTAATTTTAATTGGTTTACCTCGCGAAGGTTGGAATAAATATGAAACAATAAATATTAAATATAAAAATCAAGTTGTTTGTACTAAAATTAACGAAAATGAATAAGATGAATAACATTATTGCAGCAATTGACATTGGCACTACAAAAATTGTAGCCGTAATTGGGAAAAAAGAAGCCGATGGAAAATTTAGGGTTTTGGGAATAGGAAAAGCAAAATCCTCGGGTGTTAAACGCGGAAATGTGCTTAACATTGAAGAAACTGTTGACGGAATTAAAACCGCCATAAAAATTGCCGAACTTCAATCGAACATTAATATTAAAGAAGTATTTGTAGGCATTGCTGGTCAAAATATTAAGTGTATTGGCAACTCCGGGTATATTAATCGTCCAAATTTTGAACAGGAAATTACTCAGGAAGAAATTGATTTACTTGAAAATGACCAGTATAGAATTGCACTTGAACCGGGCGAAGAAATTATTCATGTTTTACCAAAAAGTTTCTCAGTTGATAACGAAAGTGGCGTTAAACCAATTGGTATATGCGGAAACCGTTTGGAAGGACAATTCCATGTTATTATTGGTAAATCAATGAACATTAAAAACCTGAAGCGTTGTGTTGAAAAAGCCGGTATAAAGTTGATTTCATTATTTCTCGAACCAATTGCATCGGCAAAAGCCTCTCTTACCGAAGATGAAAAAGAAGCTGGAGTTGCTATGATAGATATTGGCGGAGGCACATCAGACCTTGCAATTTATTACGAAGGTTCAATTTGTCATACTGCAGTTGTTCCATTTGGAGGAAATGTTTTAACAAATGACATTAAACAAGCATACAACCTTTTAGAAAAAGATGCCGAAGAATTAAAAGTTAAACATGGAGCTGCACTTGCCGAAACAATTTCAAACGAAGAAGTTGTTAGCGTTCCCGGAATTAGCGGAAGAAGTGCCAAAGAAATTAGTAAAAAAGATTTATCAAGAATTATTCAGGCTCGTATGGATGAGATAATTGGCATTATTGAGTTTCAAATTAAAAACTCAGGATATGCCGATAAACTTGGTGCCGGAATAGTTTTAACCGGTGGTGGCTCATTGTTAAAATCATTACCGCAATTTGTTTCTTTTAAAACAGGATATGAAATACGTATTGGAAACCCGATTTTATATCTTAATTCTGATATTCAGGAAAATGTAAATTCGCCAATTTTTTCGACAAGCGTTGGGCTTATTATAGTTGGCGATGAATTCTTAAATAAACTTGGGAAAAAGACAGAAACTGGCTTATTTGAAATTCAAGAAGAAGAAAAAGTTGTTAAAGCTATTTCTAAACCCGATGAATTTGGTTTTTCAGATGAATTGGAAAAGAAAGAAGCAAAAAAGAAAAAACTACCTAAGGAACAAATAACCTATAAGGAAATCAGAGAATCAAAAGTTAATAAAATTTTGTCAAGTCTTTCTAAACTATTTGACGATTCAGATACAAAAATTAATGAATAACTAATGTTACGCAAAAATAAAGTTGACACTAATTTCACAAATTTTCACCAAAAAATAATAATACTATGGAACAGTTAGTTTATAAAGAGGAGGCATACCAAATTATCGGTATTTGTATGGAGGTGCATAGAATTCTTGGGAAAGGGCATAGTGAAGTGGTTTATAAGGATGCATTAGAATACGAATTTCAAAACACCGATATTGAGTATTCAAGGGAACAACAATATAAAATAAAATATAAAAAAATCATTTTACCACATCCTTACAATGCTGATTTTGTAGTATTTGATAAAATAATACTTGAAGTTAAAGCCATCGAATTACTAACAGATAGCCATATTAAGCAAACACTGAATTATCTCGCAGCATCAAAGCAAAAGTTAGGATTATTGGTTAATTTTGGACAAGACAGTTTAGTATATAAAAGAATTGTATTATAGGTATGAATTATCACGAATAAGAATAGTATTAATAATTAGTGCAAATTAGTGTAATTAGTGTCAAAAATAAAGTAATATGTGTAACATAAGTAATAATTTATAAACAATAAAACCTCAAAATTATGAACGAAGAAGATTTATTAAAATTTGGATTTCCTACCGAAAGACCTTCAATTATAAAGGTGCTGGGAGTAGGAGGTGGTGGTAGTAATGCCGTTAACCACATGTTTAAACAAGGTATTAATGATGTTGACTTTGTGGTTTGCAATACCGATGTTCAGGCACTTGCGAAAAGTCCGGTTCCTATTAAAATTCAATTAGGACAAACTTTAACCGAAGGACTTGGCGCAGGAAGCTATCCCGAACAAGGAAAACAAGCTGCAATAGAAAGTTTGAACGACATTGTTAGTTTACTTTCCGAAAATACAAAAATGGTTTTTATTACAGCAGGAATGGGTGGAGGTACCGGAACTGGTGCAGCACCCGTAATTGCAAAAGCTGCTAAAGAATTAGGTTTGCTTACAGTAGCTATTGTTACAATACCTTTCCATTTCGAAGGTCCAAGACGCTTTAATCAGGCGATAGAAGGCATTCGGGAATTAAAAGAAAATGTTGATTCATTGTTAGTTATTAACAATGAAAAATTACGCGAAATTTATGGAAATCTTCCTGCATCCGAGGGATTCTCAAAAGCCGATGATGTGCTAACAATGGGTGCCAAAGGTATTGCAGAAATTATTACCGTATCAGGTCATATAAACGTTGACTTTGCCGATGTTAAAACCGTAATGAGTAATAGCGGAGTTGCAATTATGGGAATTGGCGAAGCTGAAGGCGAAAATCGTGCTATTGAGGCAATAAAAATAGCTCTTTCGTCGCCACTTCTTAATAATAATGAAATTAACGGAGCAAAAAATGTACTTTTAAATATTACTTCCGGTGAATGTGAAGCTACTATGGATGAAATCGGACAAATTAGTGATTATGTTCAGGATGCTACCGGTTCTAAAGCTGACATGATTTTTGGAAGCTGCACTAATCATGCTCTTGGAAGTAAAATTAGTGTAACTATTATTGCTACAGGTTTTGGTACATCTTCAATTCCTGAATTAAATGTTATAACACCTAAAACCAGAAACCAAAAACCTGAAACCAGAAACTCAGAAACAAAAACTCAGAAAATTGAAATACCAAAAGAAAACAATGTAAATAATTCAATTACTTCGTTTGAGCAGAAATCAATTGATTTTAACGAAAACAATATTTCAGAGAACAATGTTGTAACAAATCTTCAAAATACATTAACCAACCCTCAAAAACAAACCATTCTTACTGATTTAGATAATAATGATGAGATAGATAAACTATCGAATATTCCGGCTTATTTAAGGCAAAATATTGTAGTTGAAGATAAAAATTTTTCAACTTCATCTGATAAATCAAGTTTCACGATTAATAAGACTAAAAATGGTACTCAGTTAAGAGAAAATAATTCATATTTACACGATAATGTTGATTAAAAAATAAAATTATGACACTTTTCGAAACAATAAACAACGACATTAAAAATGCAATGCTTGCTCGTGAGAGTGGCAAGTTAGAAACCCTTAGAAGCATTAAAGCTGCATTTTTGATAGCTAAAACTGAAAGTTCAAATTCAGAATTAACCCCCGAAAAAGAATTATCAATTATTCAGAAACTTTATAAACAACGCAAAGAATCGGCAAAAATTTATATTGACAATAATCGTAAAGAACTTGCCGATAAAGAGTTGTTTGAAGCAGAAGTTATAGAACAATATTTACCTAAACCTCCAACTGATGACGAGATTATAAAAATTTTAAATGAAATTATAGTTCAGGTTGGTGCAAAATCACCTGCCGAAATCGGAAAAATTATGGGTGTTGCCACAAAACGCTTTGCAGGCTCGGTTGATGGTAAAGTGCTTTCGGAAAAAGTAAGACAATTATTAGCTGGAAAATAAAAATCTTTGTTCTGTTGGTTTTGGTTAACCACTTATCATATTATTTGGTAGAGGGTTTTATTAAAATATTTTTTTACTGTTCGGGTTTAAGTCTATTATTTATCTGGTAGCTATCGGATTTATTCTTCGTGACGGTTTTTCGTCAAGCCCATAACATGCAACTCAGCATGACAAAAAAATAAAATCTATACATTTTACTAATACCATATATTTTTATTATTTGCCTGATAAGAATTTGCATTAGTAACTTAAATTCAGCATTTCACTTAATTTTACTAAGCGGGTTGCCTACAACAGGGATATTTTTAACTACACCTTGCTTTTCTTTTACAATATCTAATTCCTGAAATAAAAGACCTTCAGGTAAAATAAAACTTGCTGGTGTACCTGTTAATTTATAGTCCCAATTGTAAATATCAATATTAATAGGCATTATCATTGTATTATAAACCTGCATTTCGGATGATGTTGCCAATATTCGTTTAAAAGATTTTGTACTAAGTCCTTGAACTTCAGCTAAACTTACTAATTCCTCGCTTCCATCGAATACTTTAACCCGATAAACCTGTATTGTTTTTGAAAGGTCGGTTTTGGGTTTAGATGCACCAAAAAAGGAAATGCTGTTTTCGTTTTCAATGTCTGCAGCATCGGAAACAACTTTTCTTACAATATATGCATACTCAAGATCTTCTTCTTTAGCTGATGCTAAAAGCATTTCTTTTAGTTTTTTCTTATCAACGGATGTTACAGGGTTATTATTGAACATTTTTATAACACCTGCTCCGGTAACTGTTTTTATTCCTCCGTTGTGTAATGCAGCACGGGCGTGACCATTGGTCTGTTTCATTTTTAAGCTGGGGGTTCTGGTGCAAAGTAAATTTTTAAGCACACCCTTTTCAACCAGAACTAATGTGTCGCGAGCTTTAACTCCTTCTGCATCTGTGATAAAACTGCCAATTAATGTTGTATTTTGAAAAGCTGCAAGTGTTGGAAGTGCTTCTATACTAATATCCCTGGAAATTATTTTTTTATTTAGCATTGCTTCAAGTGTGTTCTCTTTTACCTTGTCGGGAGCCATGCTAATAATCTGCTCACTTCCAACAACGGGTTTTCTTACAGCAACCAATCCATTAACATTTGTAAAAAACTTTTGCACAAAAACTTCGGCAGCTGCCTGACCTTCGAATAATATTGGTCCGCTATAAGGTTCGTTGATTGCATTTTTTTGTACCAGTTCCGATAAATTATTTGCCATCTTTTCAACTTCGGCAAGCATTGTTTTTTCATCGGGTAATTGTGATGTGTTTTTACAAAACCACAAAACATGGTCGTTTAACACCTCTCCACTTGGTGCTTGCGTTGTTGCAACTACTTTGACTGATATGATTTGTAATGGATATTGCACAGAAGTCCCTTCGCTATTAGCGAAAAATACCTGCCCATCGTAAACAAAAACATTCACATCAGATTTTTGGATATTATGGTATTTGTTAAAAACAATTGAAAGATTTCGGGCAAGACTTTCCATCTGAGATTTATTAAACTGAAAACTTTGATAAGGTACAACCGTTTCCGATTTTGTTACTAGGCAAAAATCAACTAATTGCTTTTCTTCTTCTGTAAGACTTTGTTGGCTTAAAGCAGAAATTTTAGCTTCGTAATTTGTTATTGCATCTTTGTAATTATTATCTGTAAGAAGCCACAATGCTCTGCGTATATCATTCTTATTATTTGAAAAAGGAACTTCGTTACTAATGTTATTCCATGACCACATATTATTTTCGTCGAGATAATTTTCGTTAGTTTTTCCGTTTTCGCCAACCAATACACGATTTTCGAACAATCTGAAGGGTTTTTCTTCTGACAGAACAATGGCACCCAAAGTTGCTTTAATTTGAATTGTTTTTGCATCGGATATGCTGTAGCTTATAAATTTTGGAGGAAGCATTTTTTCAATTTTCAAGCTGTCCATCCCTCGTTGTATTTCATGTTTCATAGCATCCATAAATGGATTGCTTTGTGCTATTCCTAAAGTTGTTGTATAGATTAATACTACAACTATTAAATATGTTTTTATCCTGTTCATATATTTTTTTTGTGGTTATTATTACGGTCTTGGTAAAATTGGCAATTTAGTTTGATTTTTTGCTTTACGTTGTGTTTCAATTTGTTTTACAAATAGTGTTGGGCAAACAGTACATACAGGAACTGAACCGGATTCTGCTCCGCAAAATCCGGTAAAAATATCATAATCATCACCGGATGCTTCAATATTCGAAAAAATAGATAAGGGTGTCCCTATTAAATCAACTCCACGAACCAATTCATCAGGTCTGCCATCGGTATAAATTCTATATACTTCGGTAGGGGTAACATTAAATGCGTTGGGAATATATCTGCCGGTCATTGTAAAGCCTCCCACCGTACTAACAAATAAGTATCCATATTCTTTTCCTTGTTTTTTTGCTTCATCAATCAGAGCTTGTTTCAATTGTTTTGTTGTTAAAGGTTTATTCGATTCAACAAACATATTCGATTGACGACTAACAGCTTGCATACCTGCCTGTGCTCTTCCATGTCCGTTTGAATTACTAAACTCTTTTATTGGAGTTCTCGACATTAAAAAGTTTCGCAAAATTCCATTTTCTACTATAATTATTCTTTTACCCAATTGTCCTTGCTCATCATATTTATATGCTCCGTTTAAAAAGAAATTTTTATATTTAGAAATGGATGGGTCAAAAATAATAGACAAATTTTCATTCAATACTTTTTCGCCTACTTTTTTCTTGAATGTTTGAGCATCACTCTCGTCTTTCATTCGTTGTCCTTCAATACGGTGCCCAAAAATCTCATGAAAGAAAACTCCTGCCGATGCAGCAGATAATAAAGCAGGTCCTGTATATGAATCAACAACCGGAGCTGACCTTAATTTAGTCAGTGTTTCGCTTAATATTTTGGTTTCATTCACAATAACTTCATCCAATGGCAAATCGCTTGGATAAAATCCAAAGTAACTTTTATATAATGGCAAATCCATTCCGTCATCAGCCTGAGTTTTGCCATTTACCATTACCCTGCAGGTAACTCTGTTTTCTGTAATATTGCTACCATCATCCGATACAAAATATTTTTTTTCGATAATATAAGTGAAATTGGCAGTACCTTCAATCACATCCTTATTTTGAAGAAATATTACTGAATAACTTTTAAGTTTTTCTTCCCATAATTTGATATCAAAAGCAAGGGTTGTTTCATTTAGTTGGGCTTCATTATAAATCACAGGTTTTTCTTTACTAAAATCATCAGATTTGTCTTCGTCTTCTACTTTCACAGCAATATTAGCCAAAACCTTTGCATATAAATCGGCAGATTTGCGATACTGTTTATCTGTTTCTTTCCATAAAACCTGCTTTATTCCTTCTGATACATTTTCAATGGGAATATCAATTCCTTTATCCCAGTCGAACCAACCGTAATCTTCTCCTTTTATTGGATGTGTATTGTCAATAGTATTATTACCTACCCTTACCTGTACACATAATCGACGATTATGCGACCAACCGGATTTAATAATTTGTCCAAATGATGTTTCAATATTATAAGTTCTTACATCATTTACACGATACGACAGATAATAAGGTGCTGCCTTTTCTTTTTTTAAGGTTTCCATATTTCTGTTGAGCTCTTCTTTCAGGATGTCTGTTAACTTATCTTGCGAAATTGCCGGAACTGAAAGTAAAAATCCAATAAAAAATAAATAAATTATTTTTTTCATTTGTATTAAGTTTTTGTAAATAATTTCTTGATAAATTAGTTTCTTCTAATTTACCGTTTGCAAATTTACAAATTAATTTTAAGACGGTTCTATAAATTTATTTTTTTGTAATCGTTGCACATTGTTAATAATTATGAAGATTTTTGAAGCATTAACTTCGTTATGCTTAATTACTGTCTGTCTGTAAAGTTAGTGTTTGAACCAGAATGTTCGAACCAATAGCTATCGGATTGTTCATAGCTTGTTGTTAAACAATGAACTACAAACTTTTAACATTTCAAAAATGCCAGACATTACAAACAAACACTAATTACTCTACCGCTTTTTCTCTTGCCTCAATTTCTTCTACAACTTTTTTTTGATTTTCAATTTCTTTTTCTTTATCGGTTTGGGACGTTTTATTGGTTTCTATATTTTTTTCGGCATCGGCAATTTTCGATTTGTAATCTTCAATTTGTTTTTCAGCCCTTTCTTTTTCTTTTGTTAAATCATCTTTTTCTTTTGTTAAGGCATCTAAATCTTTTTGTGCTGCTTTGTGTTTTTCTTTTATAGCATCAACAGATGTTTGAATTGCAAAATCTTTTAATATTTTTTCCATAGTTTTATATTTCGAAGAATGTTCTGAAGATGATAAATAAGCACCACCCATATCTACTCCAACAACAATTTCGAATTCATCATCACTAACTTTTCTGACAAAAGCAAATAAGTCGCATGTGTTTGACGATAAGTCTTTTATTGTAGCATCGTCAGCAAATATTTCTTTTTTCATATTTACTTTTGCCCCATAATCTTTCATTAATTTTTTCCAGGCTTTTTCGATGTTGTCTTGGTTCGACTCGTAAATTGTTGCAACTAAAGCATTATTTGTGCCGCTACCAATTTTTTCATTTTTTTCGTGAATTTTGATTTTCCTTTGTCCAATTGTTGTTAATGTTATAATAACTAACAAGAATGTGAATAATTTTTTCATGTTTCTGATTTTATTTCGTTAGTAAATTGTTTAACAGCACCGCCGGTTAAAATAAACTTCATAGCAACTGATGATGGTATATTTAATTGTTTAACACTTTCGGCTGGTACAATAAAAAGCTCGCCCGAAAAAGCGTAAGAATGAGGAAAGTAAACAGCTACTTTTTTCCCTTCAACTCCCAAATCCGATAAATCAGTTTGAGTTATAAATCCAATTTTTTCGAGATTACTAATATTATTAACTTTAACCAATACAGGTGTATTAAATTTTTTTTCTTTGCCAATAAGTGCCGAAAAAAAATCTTTTAGCGGAATGTACAAGTCTTTAATTACAGGCAATTTAATAATGAATTTATTTAGCATAACCATTAAAGGTTGAGCAAAAACTCTGCTTCCTACAAACCCTAAAATTGTTACTGTTACAATTGTTATAACTAATCCTAAACCAGGTATATGTGGATTAAAAAACTCAGCAAATAAATTATCGACAAATAAAAATATTTGATATAAAACATACATTGTTACCCCAATTGGAGCTATGTAAAATAATCCTTGAATAAAGTAGTATAGAATCTTTTTCATTTTACAATAAGTTAAATTCCTTTTTTGTTTTCATTGTAAGACTTTGAGTTACAATTTTGTACGAATGGTCTATTAATTCAAAAACTAATCGGCTTTTAATATTTCCATCTAAATTTAATGTGTTCCAATGTGTTTTGTTCATGTGATAGCCGGGTGTTATATCTGAATATTGTTCGCGTAATTCTAAAGCTTTTTCAGGGTTGCACTTCAAATTCAATCCGAAGTTGCCATCTAAACTTAAAAGAGCAAAAATTTTACCTGCTACTTTAAAAACAAGAGTATCGTTATCGAAAGGAAAGCTTTCGGTAACTGCTTGTTTTTTTAAACAATGTTCACGTATAGTTTCAATGTTAAGCAATTGTTATTTTTATTAAGTATATCTTAACTTTCGCCCAATTCGCAATATTGTTTTTCGTGAAATTCCGTTTAATTTACATAAACGTGAGATAGAAACGCCATTACGTTTTGCTATTTTTCCCAAACAGTCGCCCTTCCTAACTGTATAATATCTTGCTTTTTGAATATCATTCATATATTCGAAAAGACAAGAGTCAACTGTTAATTTATATTTTAACAATGCAAAATTATTAAAATCAATTATTCCGTTAGGATTAATGGGTCCACCTAAATACCTGATTTCAAAATGTAAATGTGGTCCTGAAGAGTGACCAGTACTTCCTCCTAATCCAATTAATTCACCCGATTTAACTTCTTGATTTGTACACACTAATGCTTTTGAAAGATGTGCATAAAGAGTTTCAAGTCCATTATTATTTCTTATAACAATGACATTCCCATACGATTTACTTTTTCTAACAACTCGCACCATCCCATCAAAAGCAGCAACAATTGAATCGCCGGCACTTAATCCTAAATCTATTCCATAATGAAATTTCCATCTACGCCAGCCAAAATTTGAATTAATTGGTCCTTTTATTGGAACCGAAAAAACTGAATTACTATCCAATAATGTTAATATTAGAGTTTCGGTAAGTTTATTCATTTTCGATTGGTAAGGATGAATATCTAACGTATCCCAAAAAAAGTATTGATTATAAGCAGGAACATTAAAATTACTATCTTTTTTGATTTTAAAAAACTCGTTATCAGTATTTAAAACATCAAATTGCGATGGTTCTAACTCGTCCTCATCTTCAGGTCCAATAGCTGTAGTATCAGGATTTTCTTCAATTAATTTTGATTGAACTTGTGCAAAAGTTGTAGTAACAATTAGCACAAATATAAAAATAAATATTATATAAAATATCTTCAAATCTTTTGTTATTAAGAGGGGTTCTAAAAATTAGATTTTTCGAGGCGGACAAGGTTTTAAAATCGGAGTTCCGCTATGGCGGAATGAGGATTTTAATCCCGCCAAAGCGGGAGAAGTCCAACAAAGAAAAAGCAATTTTTAGAAGTCCCCTTATATTAATATTAAAATAACAAAGTTAATCGTTTGAACGAGACAGCCAAATTTATTTGATAAAATAGAATAAATTAATTTTAAGAATTTTCTCGAAATGTTAATATTATGCTGTAATTGTGATACTTAGAATTATGCCGATACAGAACGGAAATACAAAATATTTATATCGGTATAACTTACAAAAGCAGATTTCGGATAGAGTTTTTATTCGGAGTAGCAAAAAAATAAATAAGGATTTATCGTAATGTTACATGGTTAGGTAAAATCGCAAGTTAAAATTCATTAAAAGTAACTAATCAGAGTCAAAGTTAATTTGATTTTTTATTTAACATACAAGTTCTTCTCTCAAATATTATGTCACGCAAAGCTCGCA
>Ga0154308_1198_pt1 | contig 42992 bp, 40 predicted proteins | sample RifGroA2_FD_105602 | JGI IMG/M metagenome (GOLD analysis project Ga0154308, IMG submission 105602) | Bacteroidetes bacterium GWA2_32_17
AAATTTAAAAAATGGGTTTTTAGACGGACTGCCGTTGTTTGCATGCTTTGCCACAAAATGTTATAAGGAGGAGTTCCTCCTGTAATTTGTACCATTGCTGAACCATTGCAAGGTGCGGTACAAATTGAAGCATTGTTAATAATTATAATACTAACAGTTAATTGAGCAGAAATATTTCCTGCACAAAAAAGACCAATGAACGAAAGAAAAAGTAACGATTTTTTCATAATGTATGTTTTTTAATATGTTAATAAACTAAAATATTTTGTTAAAAATACAATAAAAAAGACGATATCCAAAATATATTAATTGTTAATTTATTTTAAATTTATAATAATCTGAATGTCAGAAATAAATTTTTCGACTATTCCTTCTCCCCTTTTATTCTGTTTGCATGAATTTTATTCGCCAACCTTTTAATATAATCTTCAATTGTTTCTCCTTCCTGTAATTCAATTGTTTGCAAACCTAAACTAAAGTCATCTATAAGAGCATTATACAATTTAAACTGCTTTTTTAATACTTCATAGTCTCCTGTTTCCCAATAATTACCTTCGTCGGTAAGTTTAAAATTAATAAAATATTTGTTACTTAAATATTTTAAAAGCTGAATAACAATTACATGAATTTTTATTCCTGCATATTGAGTTTTAACTGAAACCATGTAAATGTACTTTTTGTAATCATAACGTTTCGAAAAACCAAAGCATTTTAAATTTACAATACTACTCATTCTTCCATTCGAAAGAAATTCTAACGAAATAGTTTCACAACCGGGCGGAGTAAAGCAAATTCCATAAATATTGTCATTATATGTTTTTGTAAAACCGGATTTTGGAAATTCTGTTTCAAAAATAAAATACTTCCATTTATAAACCTCACAAATATCCTTAACTTCGTTAATCATTTCATTTAACGAAGCATTACGATTAAATTTACCTTTGTAGTGAAAGCTTAAGCCCATTTAATTTTTTATTTTTTTTATTTTGTTATAATTCAACTCTTTTTATTTTGCTACAGACTTCACAATAAGCAATAGAAATAAAAATCTTTATAGACCTCACCCTAAATCCCTCTCCAAAGGAAAGGGACTTTTAACACATCAAGTAATAGGGATTCTTCCCCCCTCTCCTTTGGAGAAGGTCTGGGGGTGAGGTTTCTGTGATTTTTATTTCGATATAACATAATATTGACTGAAAATTAGACCATGCCTAACATCTTTACTAATTTTTAATTAATTTCCCGCTTCCAATAATTTTCTCGCTTTTACATTTTTTTTTAAGACATAAAATTATTTAAAAGGTTGCCTTTATAATGTATTATTTATAAATAGTTTTATGGTATTCAATCCCTGTTAAAAACAAACCCTTTGCTGGTGCTGATGTAGAAGCCATGCATCTGTTTTTTGTTTCAATAATTTTCTCAAAATCTTTGAGCGAAATTTCTCCTTTACCAACTTCTAACAACGTGCCTACAATTGCTCTTACCATATTACGTAAAAAACGATTTGCAGTAATTGTAAAAACAATTAAATCATCATGTTGCGTCCATTCAGCTTTTAAAACTTTGCAAATATTGGTTTTGCTGTTTCCGTGCAATTTGCTAAAACTTGTAAAATCAGATGTGATAATTAATATTGAAGCAGCATTATTCATGCTTTCAATATTTAATTTACCAAAATAATAATACGTATAGTTTAATAAAAAGGGATTCTTTTTTGTCAATATTCTATATTGATATGTCCTGTTAACAGCCGAAAAACGTGCATTAACATCTGATTTTACTTTCTTAATACTTTTAAACATTATATCATTTGGCAGAAACTTATTCATCTCTTGAATAAAATCCTCATTTATTTCAACATCAGTATCAAAATGTGCAACAAAATATTCAGCATGAACACCTGCATCTGTTCGCCCTGCACCAACAACTTCGATACTTTCATTTAGCTTTAAACTTAATTTTTCGTTAATAACTTGTTGAACAGAAATTCCGTTTTTTTGCTTTTGCCACCCGCAATAGTTTGTGCCATCAAAAGCTATCTCTATAAAATATTTATTTTTCAAATTATAAATTCTTTAATTAAACATTAAAAAGTTGCCACGAATTTACTCATATTTTATGTTTATTTTCAAATGTATTCGTGAGATTGCTTCGCTAAGTTCACTAATTGTATATTGTTTTTCTTAGTTTAATTCGTGCAATTCGTGGCAAAAAGATTTGTTGTTTTTTATCATTAACTAAATTTAACAAAATTATAATTTTATTAATAATTAGCTACCATACTTTTGACAAATATTATTTTCATCAAAATTCTGAAAAAATTAATTTAATAAATTATGAGTATAACTGTTGACATTAAAGAACTTAACGAAAGAATCCAGAGAGAAAGTGCTTTCGTTGATTTAATAAGTATGGAAATGAACAAAGTGATTGTTGGGCAGAAACATTTAATTGAAAGCTTGATGATATCTTTACTTTCTAATGGGCATATTTTGCTTGAAGGAGTTCCCGGATTAGCTAAAACTCTTGCAATTACTACACTTGCCAATACAATTGATGCAAAATTCAGCAGAATTCAGTTTACACCCGACCTATTACCAGCCGATTTAATTGGAACAATGATTTACAGTCAAAAAAAAGAAAGCTTTATTGTTAAAAAAGGTCCGATTTTTAGTAATTTTATTTTAGCCGATGAAATTAACCGTTCACCTGCAAAAGTACAAAGTGCATTATTAGAAGCCATGCAGGAACGACAGGTTACAATTGGTGAACAATCATACAAACTTGATGACCCTTTTATGGTACTTGCTACCCAAAATCCAATTGAACAGGAAGGAACATATCCACTTCCCGAAGCTCAGCTCGACCGTTTCATGCTTAAAGTTATAATAACATATCCTAAAAAAGAAGAAGAACAATTAATTGTACGTCAGAATCTTTCAAAAATATTCCCCTTTGCATGTTCTGTATTAAAAACAACCGACATTATAAAAGCACGTGATGTTGTTAAAGATGTTTATATTGACGAAAAAATTGAACGTTATATTTTGGACATTGTTTTTGCAACAAGATTTCCACAAGATTATAACCTTGCAAAATTCACGTCAATGATAAATTACGGTGGTTCGCCACGTGCAAGTATTTATTTGGCAATGGCTGCAAAAGCTTTCGCATTTATTAAACGCCGTGGTTATGTTATTCCCGAAGATGTTAGAGCCATTTGCCACGATGTACTCCGCCACAGAATTGGACTTACTTATGAAGCCGAAGCCGAAAACATTACAACAACAGATATTGTAAACGAAATATTAAATACTGTCGAAGTACCTTAAATCAATTTATTATGAAAAACAAACTAAACATAACTTTACTTTGCTTAAGCTTTTTAATTTTAATTGTTGATGCAAATTCGCAAAATATGGTTGGATTTTCAAAAGCTGACGTACAAAAACAAATGACAAGTAATTTTTCAAAATTCTCACCAAGTTCATTTGGAATAAGCACAAATATGAATACCTTAAAATATATTGATTCAAAAAACGACCGTACTTTAATTTTTTATTTCGATAAAAGTGAAAAATGCGAATATTCTAAAATGATTGAAGATATGGAATCTTTTGATGCAAGAATTAAAGAATTTAACGGCAAATACAAAACAAATGGAAATTTAAAGTGGATTGACGTGAAAAATGGTAAAAATTATAATGTTAGAATTGAAAAAGAAGAATATATTTTTAATGTTATTACTTCAAATTAAATAACTCATGTTACGCATAATTTGGGGTAATAGTTATTAAGTTATTTAAAAATTAATTAATTGTTAATAACATAATTAAATAACAAAGTAACTTAATAACTAAATGACTTAATAAAAATTCATGTTTTACAAAAATATCAACAGCAATATTGTTTATGCATAACATCTTAAATAATTTGATAATTAAAAAGTGGAAGCAACTGAGTTATTAAAAAAAGTTAGAAAAATAGAGATTAAGACAAAAATGTTGTCTAATCAAATATTTGCAGGAGAATACCACAGCGCATTCAAGGGTAAAGGAATGACCTTTAGCGAAGTGCGCGAATATCAGTTTGGCGATGATATTAGAAATATTGACTGGAACGTAACCGCCCGATTTAATCACCCTTACATTAAAATATACGAAGAAGAAAGAGAATTAACAGTTATGCTTATTGTTGATGTTAGCGGCTCAAAAGATTTTGGAACTAAAGGTCAGCTTAAAAAGAATTTAATAGCCGAACTTTGTGCAGTGCTTTCATTTTCGGCAATTATTAATAACGATAAAATTGGAATAATTTTCTTTTCAGATAAAGTCGAAAAATTTATACCTCCCCAAAAAGGCAAAAAACATATTTTAAGGATTATTAGCGAATTATTGAATTTTAAAGCCGAAAATAAAGGAACAAATATTGGCGAAGCTGTACGATTTTTTACTAATGTTACAAAAAAACGAAGCACCGCTTTTATTATTTCCGATTTTATTGACGATGGTTTTGAAGAATCAATAAAAATTTCGAGCCGTAAACACGATTTAATTGCACTTCGTATTTACGATGAGCGGGAAACTTCGATGCCTAATGTTGGATTAGCTTGTTTTAAAGATTCTGAAACCAATGCTATAAGGTGGATTGACACTTCCAATTCAAATTTCAGAAACAATTATGCTAATTTCTGGCTTCAGAAAGAAAAAAACTTAAATGAAATATTTTTGAAATACGGAGTTGATAATCTAAAACTTAGAACCGACTTTGATTATGTAAAACCACTTATGAATCTTTTTAAAAGAAGGATAAATAAATGATAGATATGAGAAAGATTCTTTTATTTTGCATTGTATTTTTTGCATTGAAATCAATAGTATTTTGCCAAATATTAACAATTGAGGCAAAACTCGATTCAAATAAATTTTTAATTGGCGACCATGTCAAATTAAACCTTTTTGTAACAAAATCAAAATCAGCAAAAATAAATTTCCCTATACTACCAGATAGTTTAGCACAAGGCGTAGAAATTGTACAAAGAAATAAACCTGACACAATTTCAAAAAATGGAGATATTATTAAACTTAAACAATCTTATTTAATCACATCATTTGATAGTGGCAATCATACTATTCCCCCTCTCCCATTTGAATTTTTGCACGATACTATAACAGACACTGTTTTTACTGATTCAATTTTGTTTTATGTTAATACACTAAAAGTTGATACAGCAAGTAAAAAAATTTATGATATTAAAGCTCCCTTCGATGAGCCTTTTAGTTTAATGGAAATTTTAGGATACGTTATATGGGGATTGGCTGGATTAATATTAATTATTTTAGGAATTTATATTTATCGTAAATTCAAGAAAAAAGAGCCATTAATAAAAATCCCTCAAAAATTAGCCGACCCACCGCATATTATTGCATTACGCGAACTCGATGCTTTAAAAGAAAAAAAATTGTGGCAAAATAATCACATTAAAAAATATCATACCGAACTAACAGATATTATTAGAAAATATATTGAAGCACGCTTTAATATTCAAGCATTGGAAATGACCAGCTACGAAATTATTCAAGCACTTTCAAACGAAAAATATATATCTGATAAAAATATTTCTGAATTACGGCAAACGCTTATTATTGCTGATTTTGTTAAATTTGCTAAAGCACAACCACTACCCGACGAAAACGATTTAAGTATTCGACACGCGTATCAATTTGTGAATGAAACTAAACCAACCGAACAAATTGTTTTAACAACTAATAATAATTCATTAGAAGGTGAACAGAAAGGAGGTACAAATGCCTAATTACGTATTTGCATCACCTGAATATTTGGTTTTATTAGCTTTAATTATTCCATTAATAATATTTTATATTTTAAAACAAAAAAAATCAGTATCTACAATACAAATTTCTACACTTCAAGCTTTTGGTAAACAAAGGCTTACTTTTAAAAACATTTTGAAACATATTTTATTTGCCTTTAGAATTTTATCCTTAATGTTTCTAATTGTTGCATTAGCCCGTCCACAATCTACTAATAGCTGGCAAAATATTTCTACTGAAGGAATTGATATTATTATTTCGATGGATATTTCGGGAAGTATGCTTGCCGAAGATTTTCACCCAAACCGCTTGGAAGCAGGAAAAAATATTGCTGCCGAATTTATAAACAGCCGTCCAAACGACAGAATGGGTTTAGTAGTTTTTAGCGGTAAAAGTTTTACACAATGCCCGTTAACTACCGACCATGCTGTTTTAATAAATCTTTTTAAAAGTATAAAATTTGGGATGATAGATGACGGAACAGCAATGGGCGAAGGAATTGCAACTGCAATAAACAGGATTAAAAACAGTAATGCAAAAAGTAAAACAATGATTTTACTTACCGACGGGGTTAATAATACCGGTTCAATTGCACCTGTTACTGCTGCCGAAATTGCAAAAACTTATGGAATTAGAATTTATACTATTGGAGTAGGCACAATGGGACAAGCTCCCTATCCCTTTCAAACACAATTTGGAACTCAAATGCAAATGATAAATGTAGAGATTGACGAACCTGTATTGAAACAAATTGCACAAATGACAGATGGAAAATATTTTAGAGCAACAAATAACGAAAAATTAAGAGAAATATATAAAGAAATTGATAAACTCGAAAAAACAAAAATTTCTGTAAAAGAATATAGAAAACATAAAGAAGAATTTTTTCCTTTTGTTTTAATAGCTGCAATACTGTTCTTTAGCGAATTATTTTTCAAATATTTAATATTAAAAAAAATACCTTAATATATGTTTAAGTTCGGACACCCTGAATATTTATACTTATTAATTGCAATATTGCTGTTTGCAGGGTTATATATATTGAATATTTTTATTCGCAATAACAATTTAAAAAAGTTTGGTCAGCATGAAATAATTTCTGTGCTTATGCCCGATGTTGCAAGATGGCGGACAAATGTAAAATTCATTTTGTTAATGTTAGCTTATGCTTCATTAATAATAGGTTTAAGCGACCTTGAAGTTGGCAGTAAAATTGATAATATAAAACGTAAGGGCATTGAACTTGTTATAGCAGTTGATGTTTCAAATAGCATGCTCGCTGAAGATGTTTACCCAAACCGTTTAGAAGCTGCAAAAATGGCAATTGAAAAATTAGTTGACAAACTTAATAATGATAAAATTGGTTTAATTGTTTTTGCCGGTGACGCATTTACACAATTGCCAATAACTGCCGACTATGTTTCTGCAAAAATGTTTCTAGAAAGTATATCACCTCAAATTGTTCCAATTCAAGGAACTGATATTGGTAAAGCAATTGAATTAGCAATGAGGTCTTTTTCAAGCGAAGGTGAAAAAAACAAAGTGCTTATAATTATTTCAGATGGCGAAAATCACGAAGAAGGTGTAAACGAAATGGCAGCAGAAGCTGCAAAAAAAGGAATAATAATTCATACAATTGGCATGGGACAGCCACAAGGTGCTCCTATTCCAGTTTATAGTAAATTCGGAAAAAAAGATTTTAAAACTGATAATAATGGAACCGTTATTATAACAAAGACTAACGATGCTTTATTACAACAAATTGCATCGGCAGGCGGCGGTGTATATGTTCGTGCAACTAATTCATTAACTGTTCTTAATGAAATATTCGACAGAATTAATAAAATGAACCAGAAAGAAATTGAATCACAAATATTTTCCGATTACGAACATCAGTATCAATATTTTATTGGCTTTACAATTTTTTTATTACTTTTTGAATTTATATTAATTGAAAGAAAAAATAAATTTTTTAAAAATATTAATCTTTTTAATAAACCATTACTATGATAACAAAGTTCAATATATTATTTTGTTTACTTATTATAACAATATACTCATTTTCACAGGTTGATAAAAAACAAATCCGCGAGGGAAATAAATATTACAATAATAAAAAATTTCGCGAATCGGAAGTTGCTTATCAAAAGGCATTAAAAAAAGACCCAAAATCGTATAAAGCAATTTTTAATTTAGGCGACGCATTATACAAACAAGATAAATTTGATGATGCAACAAAACAGTTTACCGAAATGACTTCAAAAGTTAACGACAAAGAAAACTCTTCAAAAGTTTACCATAATTTAGGTAATTCATATTTGCTTCAAAACAAGTTAGATGAAAGTATTAATGCTTATAAAAATGCTTTAAGAAATAACCCTAAAGATATGGAAACCAAATATAATCTGGCTTATGCACAATCTATGAAAAAGAAACAAGAGCAACAGCAAAAACAAGATAATAAAAACCAACAACAAAACCAGCAACAGCAGCAACAAAAACAACAAGATAAACAAGAAAAAAAAGATAATAAGGAACAACAGCAACAACCTAAAGACCAAATGTCGAAAGACGATGCCGACCGTATGTTGCAGGCATTACAGGATGAAGAAAAAAACACTCAGGATAAAGTTAAAAAAATACAAGCTCAACAAGGAAATAAAAAAGTAGAAAAAGATTGGTAATTTATTTAGTTTAAAGTTATTAAGTTATTAAGTTATTAGGTTATTAAATTAATTATTTAGTTAACAAAAAAAATGCAAAATTGCAAAACACATATTATTACATTATTCACGTTATTTCTTTTCATTACAATTCATTTTAGTTATGCTCAGGATGTACAATTTACTGCATCTTCAAAAAATATAGTTTCGGTTGGAGAGCAATTCAGACTTGTATTTTCTCTTAACAATAAACCATCATCTTTTAAAGCACCTTCATTAAATGGCTTTGATATTTTAATGGGTCCAAGCACATCAAGCAGTAGCAGTGTTCAAATTATTAACGGACAAGTTACACAAAATGTAAGCTATTCATATACATATATTTTATACGCATCAAAAGAAGGAAAATTTAATATTGAACCTGCTGAAGCTACTGTTAATGGAAAAACTTATAAATCAAACTCATTATCAATTGAAGTTGCTAAAGGAGATAATTCTAACATGCAGCAAAACCAAAATCAAACAAGTAATTCCAACGATGTATCGGGAGATGATGTTTTTGTTAGAGTTTTCTTAAATAAAACAGATGTTATTCAGGGAGAACAAATTATAGCAACTATTGCAATTTATACAAAGTTAAGTATAGTAGGTTTTGAAGAAATGAAATTTCCCGCATATAAAGGATTCTGGAGCGATGATTTAGAAAACCCAACACAAATAAATTTAAAACAAGAAAAATATAATGGTTCTGTATATCAGGTTGGTGTATTAAAAAAGACACTTCTAACTCCACAACATTCAGGCAATATTACAATTGAACCTTTAGAATTAACTTGTTTAGTTCAACAACGTGTGAATAAGACTCATCGCAATATTTTTGACGATTTTTTTGGAAACTATCAAAATGTCAGAAAAAAACTTGTAAGTCCTGCTATTACAGTTCATGTTAAACCATTACCAAACAACAAACCTGCCGATTATAGCGGAGCTGTTGGTAACTTTGAGTTAGAAGCAACACTTGATAATAAAAACCCAAAAACAAATGAAGCTATTTCATATACATTAAAATTAAAAGGAACAGGTAATTTAAGACTTGCCGAGCTTCCTAAAATTAACTTCCCATCTGATTTTGAACAATACGACCCAAAAACAAATAACAACATAAATGTATCTGCAAATGGAACATCCGGTTCAAAAATTATTAACTATTTATTAATACCCCGTCATCCGGGCGAATTTACAATACCTGCATCCAATTTTAGTTATTACGATTTATCAAGTAAAATCTTTAAAACTCTTTTAACCCCCGAATTTAAAATTAATGTTGATAAAGATACTGCAAGCAACTCAACTGCAATTGTTTCAGAATTTTCAAAAGAAGATGTAAGGTTTTTAGGTTCAGATATTCATTACATTAAAACAAACAAGGAAAAATTAAATGAAAAAAATAAATATTTAATCTCTGAACCTTTATTCTATTTAGCATATCCATTCTCATTTGTGTTGTTTTTATTTTTAATTATTTGGCGCAGAAAACAAATAAAACAATATGCAGATGTTGCTGCTATGAAGAATAAAAAAGCTAATAAAGTTGCACAAAAAAGATTACAACTCGCTAATAACTACTTAAAAGAAAATCAGCATGAAAAATATTATGAAGAAATGACAAGGGCAATTTGGGGTTATTTAAGCGATAAACTAACTATTCCGGTTGCCGACCTTTCTAAAGAAAAAGCAAACGAAAATCTTAAATTGAAAAACATCTCTGACGGAACTATTTCAGAATTAAATAAAATTATTGAAAACTGCGAGTTTGCCAGATACTCTCCTAATTCCGATAATTCTGCAATGCAAGAAACTTATAACAAATCAACTGAACTTATTGGTAAACTTGAGCAAAACATTAAGTAAAAAGTGAGAAGTTAGAAGGATAAAGTTGAAATAAATAGAAATAAGTCTAAATAAAGTACAAAGTATGAAGTATTAAGTACCAAGAACAGTGAACAACAAAAACAATAGTCACACAATTGTCAAACAATGGTCATACAATAGCAATAAAAACAACTGAATGACAAAGTATGACTACTGAATGACAATGTATGACTATATTAACAATGAACGTAAAACAATGAACATTTTTGAACTTTTTTTAACAATGAACGTAGAACATTTTTAAACAATAAACTAAAAACTCTAAACTAAAAACCAATAAATATGAACACAATATCAAAACATAAACACATGATAATAATAATCATAATATATGTTTTTTTTACATCGCTTGGTAGTTTTGCTATAAACTCAGAATTAGCTAACGATTCGGCTAACTCCAATTACAAAAATGGCAATTACGAAAATGCTATAAAATATTACGAATCAGTTTTATCACAAGGCCAAGAATCGGCTACTATATATTACAATTTAGGAAATGCATATTTTCGTATTAAAGATATTCCAAAATCAATATTAAACTTTGAACGAGCAAAGCTTTTATCACCTAAAGATGATGATATAAATTTTAATTTGAATTTAACATCTGGTTTAATAGTTGATAAAGTAAATAACATTCCGGAATTTATAGTAACTGCTTGGTTTAAAAATATTTTAAACATGTTTAGCGCAAACATTTGGGCTGCTATAAGTTTAGTGTTATTTGTTTTATCATTATTAATAATATTGTTCTTTTTATTTTCAAAAAGAGCGTATTTGCGAAAATTATTTTTCTGGACTGGCAGTTTAATTTTTATTATTTCTTTAATATGCTTATTTATTGCAGTTGAAAGCAGAGTAACAATTATTGATAATCATTCTGCTATTGTAATGCAGGCAGTAACTACAGCAAAAAGTTCACCAAGCAATTCGAGTACCGACCTTTTTATTATTCATGAAGGAACAAAAGTTACAATAAACGAAAAACTTGACGATTGGACCGAAATAAAACTTTCCGATGGAAATGTTGGATGGATAAAATCGAAAGATATTGAGGAAATCTAAATTAATTTACCAAAATCTTAAAATTACTACTAAAAGCTCCCATTATTTCATTACTGTTAATTCTTTTTTCTTTTATTTCTTCAACTAAAAGTGTTACGACATTGTTTTCGAGAGTTGGTTTCGAGAATTTGTTTTCATAAATAATGGTTGCATCAGTTGGGATTTTGTAACCATTTAAAGTTTTAATAGTATCAACATGAGTTTGATAATAAACCTCACCTGCAATATAAGTTCCTCTCATTTGAGGAACTTCAAAACCATTTGCCCATATAACTCTGCCATCATTATTTGTAGAACGTAAACCAATTGCAGCTAAAGCCCCAATAATACCTTTCTTTTTGTTATTATTTAAAAATTTAACATTCAAATTATTGTTTTTAATTAACATAACTGCCTCTTTAATAGATACAATTTCTTTTTTTGATTTCAACGAAAATTCAACAATATCGTTCGAAATGTTATTAGAATCGGAAAAGACAATAGCTGTATTTGAACATTTCTGACAATTCTCAGTAATAAATTCCTTGCAAAATGAAATCAATTTTTCAAAATCACAAGATGTAACTTCTAAACATGCAGAATTATTAATATTTGTATATTTTATCTTTTTTGATAAAAAAAGCTGATGTCTGGTAATGTTAACAACTTTTCCAAGATTATTACTTTCTATTTGCTTTGCTAAACTTTTAGTAATCTCTCCAGTTCCTTTGGAAGTTAAACTATCAGTGTCATCAATCCCAATGAATAAACGATTTTGCGGCATTTTAAGGATAATTTGGTTAACGCAAAGATATATTTCTTAAAATAAGAAAAAAATATTTTTTGATAAAAATTATCAACTTTTTGATTAACAAATTTTATTTATCCTTTATAAACTCCTTAAATTCAATAATTAGCGTTTGTTAATAAAGTTAATATATAGCTAGGAATTACAAAATTTTTCTTTTTAATGCGTGAAATTAGCGACAAATATTTTTTTATAATTTTATTTAACACGACATTATGGACAAACACTATTAGTGTTTGTTTGTAAAGTCAACATTTTTAATTTATAGGGTATAGAGGTATAGGGAACTTTCCGAAAGTTAACGGCGCCATGGTCTTTGCAAACTTTCGGAAAATTACAATGACGGCTAATTGCTTATACCATATACCTTTATACCTTATACCCATAAGTTCTGAATTATAAATATGATATACATTTACATATTTTTTCGACTTTACAGACAAGTTCTAATTATTTTTGCTTATCCCGAGATATTATGAAAAACAATTACTTTTGTTAAAAATAATCAGTTTACAAAGAGCATGGACATATCACCTGATGGAAATAAATTCGGTACGAAAATCCAGGATTTAGTACAATGGTGTGAAACTGCATTTCAGCATTACCGGAACGGTTATTATGCCGATTCCCTCACGAATATGAGAAAAGGCGGAGAAGCTGCCTGTAAGCTCATTATCATTTTCAATTTTCCTGAAAAGGTCGCTGAAAATAAAATCGGGCAGAAGAATTATAAAGAACTTATTGAAACTATAATAAGAGATTATCTTGCACCCCGCAAAACTATCAACTGGCTCGAAACACTGCAGATACACGGCAATATCGCCACACATGATAATTATGTAATTAAGGAGCAGGCAAACTACAGCATTGTTGCCTTACGTTTGCTTATTTACTGGATTTTTGATGAAATGCTGAAAGCATCACTTCCTTCCCGTTTGGAAAAAGTTATGACTGAAACAGGAAGAGAACCGGGCAGGGTAGATCAAGAAAAAAAAATAGAAGATGAGTTGCTCAAGGTAAAAAAGGAAAAATCCAATCTTGAAGAACGATTACACTCACTTCATGGTAAAGAAGAGCAGGAAAAAGAAAAAACAGAACAATACAGGAAGTCCCTGGAAAATGCGGCGGCAAAGATTAGAGAACTTGAGCAGGACAAACAGAAAATAACAGCACTGGAAAGCGAACTTTTTAAAACAAGACAGGAGGCTGATGCGTTAAAGCAGAAACAGAAGGGTGCTTTTTTCAGTTCATGGAAAAAAATAAATATTTTTATAAGAGTAGGTATTTTATCTGTCCTTGTCATTCTGATTATTGTGTCAGGCTGGTTCATCTTTAAAAGCGTTGGTCTTACTGATTCTGAAAAGAAAAACAGAACTGTTACATCAATACATCAGCAAACCGACAGTCTGAAGATACTCATACTTCCGTTCATTATCTTACAGAATAACCCCAACCTTGAAATAAAATTTGAAGAAGCCCTGATAAACCGTATCCGGCAGAAAGCCCAGAATATGAAACTTAACCTTGATATTTTATACAAATCTTCCTTTCATAAATCATTTCTGTCTGATGAAGATGCAATAAAAGAGGGAATAAAGGTAAAGGCAGATCTGGTCGTCTTCGGAGAACTGTACGACCCTTCCAGCCCGGAAGACAGTATGCAGGTCAATGTCAGGTATTCCCTGACACGCCCGAATAATCGCAATACAGGTGAGACGGGGATAAAATCTTTTAAGAAACTTACCGACAGTTCAGCGGTCAGAATTATGCAGGAAATTGAATGTATGGTTGATTTTGCCCTTGCTGACCGTTATTTCTCAAGAAACAAATATTCTGATGCACTGGCATTACTTTATACGACTATTCCTATCAATAAATATCAGAAGATATCACTTTGTGATTTTCGTGCAACTTGTCACCAGGCGCTGAAGAATTATGCTGCTGCTGTTATAGAGCTGGAAAATTACATTAAGCTTGATTCTCACGAAGGTTACCCTTTTTCATTTTTGGGAAGCATCCTGAAACAGAAAGGTGATTATGAAAAAGCCGATGAGTATTATCAGAAAGCACTTCAGATTGAACCCGGCAACGTTGTTACGCTTCAGGGTTATTCAGACCTTTTGGTAACGGTAAAAAATTATGCAAAAGCATTGCAACTAATAAAGGAAGCTGTAACACTTGACACAATGAACGCTACTTCCTGGTACTATATCGCTTACATCGAAAATATGCTGAAAGATTATAGTGCTGCAAGAGAATATTATATTAAATCTCTTAAAATTGATTCAGCAAACACCAATGCCATGAAGGAACTGGCAGAACTTCTTGCCTTTAATTTCAATGAACCGGAAAAAGCAGTCGAATACTTAAATATGGCTATACGCAGAGACAGTACTGACGGAAGAGCAATGTTTCAGCTCGCTAATATTTATTCCTCTACAAGTCTAAGAAACTCCGATAAAGCGGAGTTGCTTTTTAAAAAGAGCAAGAAGTTCCTGGGGCATGAGAATGCCGCGGCTACAAACTTTGGATTAGGCATAGCAGCCTATAACAAGGGCAATTTAAAAACAGCAGTGGATTATTTTTTAAAAGCTTACCCTTCCGACAGTACAAATGTGGAACTATGCAAAAGTATTGCCCAGGCGTACCTCCAATTATATGACTACGGTAATGCCCAAAAATATCTTCTGCGTACTTATACTATTGATAGCATGGATTACCTTATAAATTATAACCTGGGCAATTATTATTTCTGTTCACCCGGAAAATATAATAACATGGGGAAAGCGGTATTTCATTTTGAACGGGTGCTAAAGACCTATCCTTACGATACGCTTGCCCTGGAAAATCTTGGTAAAATTTATCTGCAACTGAAAAAAATTGATAAAGCTAAAGAGATATTTACAAAACTTTATTCCTTAAATGCCAATAGTCTCATTGCTAATAAAGGATTCGGATATCTTGCCAAATTGAATGACGACTTTAAGAAATCATTGCAATATTTTCAAAAGGCTGTTGATGTATATCCGAATGATTGGGAAGCTAATGCTCAGGTTGCCTATTCAATGACACGGACAGAACCTGAAAAACATCTTGTTAAAGCCCTACATTATGCCCAGCGTGCTGCAGAACTGAATCCACAGAATGGAACAAATCTGTACATATACTCCCAGGTATTATTAATGACAAACGACTTTGCCAAGAGTGCCGAATATTATTACCGGGCTATCGAATTAGACCCGTCCTGTAAAGATGACCTGTTAGAAAAGGGACTGAAAGAAAAGGGGTTTTGATAGTTTTGGATGGCTTGGATTTATACATTATAAATTGGTATAGAGGAATAGGGTATAGAGGTATAGGGAATTTTCCGAAAGTTAACGGCGCCATGGTCTTTGCAAACTTTCGGAAAGTTACAATGACGGCTAATTGCTTATACCATATACCTTTATACCTTATACCCATAAGTTCTGAATCCGATATCGGATTTAGAAACGTTAATTTCCCATTATTTCAATCCAACCCGGATTTACACCAGCGGTATAAGACTTTATTAAATTCCCATTCAAATCAAATATTAGAGTTTCTCCATTTGCTACATAGTTTTTTGCATCGGTAACAATTATTTCATTTGTTAAAGAATTAATTGCCAATCCATAAAAGTTTTTTGAATGAGCAGTAATTAAAGGAATATTTGGTAATAAATTGTCGGTTATTGACATTCTGTATATATTGTTATTTATATAATAGAGAGTATCTCCTGCCCTATTTGCACATAAACGTACTGGCGACATTGAAATATCACTAAATGTAAAATGCTTAATTTCAGTCAAATCGGAGCTATTCAAACACCATAGCGAAGCATTTTCCTGTCCATAAGAACTGCCTGTAAAGCCACCATCGCAAAGCACCCAAATATTGTTATTCTTATCATTTACAATGCTATTTGGTTGTTTACCAACAATTGCAGAATCTAATTTATTATCTGTAAGTATATCAATTGAATAAACCATATTTCCATACGACCATGTTGTTACATATACTTTACCATTTAACAAAATCATTTTTTCAGAGGTATGTCCAATATTAACAAAGCCAACTATTGAATTATTTTGCAAATTAATTTTAGTAATTCTTGTATCATATAAATCTGATACATAAGCAAGTGTATCGTTAATAATTAACATCTGACGGGGTGAACCTAAGCCAGTTATTTTTCCGGAATATTTCATATCGCTTAAATTAACAATATAAATAATACCCGAATTATTTACAACAATATATCCTTTGTTATTATGGATAGTCATTGAATAAGCTACATCGCCAAGAGGAACAGCATTTGCTTCATAAAATATATCCTGATGGAATTTATTATTTGTTTCATCAAAAAATGAAAGCGAAGAGTTTCCCCACGTATAATTACCTTCGTTTACAACAAAAAAACCTGAATTATTTGTATTAACAGAAATTGGTTCGTCGGTTTTTTTCTTACACGAAAAAACAATTATAAATAACAATGTATATAATAAATATTTTCTCATATTTTAAACGATAAAACAATTGAAGCATTTCGCATAGGCATTGGTCGCCAAAGTATCAACTGGTAATTAGTATTAAATAAATTATTTAATTTAAACTCAACCGATAATTTTGATTTTATAATTTTAACAAAGCTCATAATAGACAAATTTGTAAGCCACAATGGTTCTAACAAATGTGAATAACTTCCATAATTCGAGGTTAAGCGAGTACCGTAAATCAACTCATCGAAACAAAACTCATAGTTTAAATACCTTATTCTTAATGAAGCAGTTCCATCATGAATTGGCAAATACGGAAGTTGTTCGCTTACAAATTCTTTATCTTTTGCTTTAGCAATATTAAAAGTATATGCACCATGTAAATTAAAAATAAATTTATTGACTTTTAAGTTACACATTGTTTTTATTTGCAAACCTTTAGAAATAACATTTCGAACATTATTGGGCGACCAATATCCAAATTGAGTTGGTTGCCATAATATCCAGTTAGTTACATTATTGTAAAAAAATTCTAATTCAGTTTCATTGTTTATCTTTTGATATTTTACACTTAAATCGCTTTGCCATGCATTTTCGGGTTTTAAATAAATATTTCCACCAGGAATATAATACAAAGCGTTTAAATTAGGGAAATTTGTATTATGCGATAACGAAGTTTTTATTACAATATCGTGCATTGGCAACAGTTTAAAAAAGACAGATGGAATTATTGCTGGTTCAAAATTTTGATTTTTAACAAATCTTGACAATAACGTAACATTATACCAATTACCTTTATTAAAATCTAAATTAACCATTGCATCAATAACATTATTTTTTACATTATACCCAACTTCCGACTTCTGTTCGTAAATATTAACATTCCGAAAATCATATTTTATTGAAGAGTTTAAATGAACGTTATTTGTTACACAAAAATTTGTGGACACAGAAGAGAAATACGATTTTTCGTTGCTTTTTGAATTAATATAAGTTACTAAGTTTGTTCCGGAGTAATGTTCCAAATTATAATAAAGTTCACTTACAGATACTCCTTCACTTAAAGTTAAATCAAAGCATTTTCTTTGATAATTCCACGTCCCGGAAATTCGTGAAGATTTATCGCCTTGTTTTTCTATATGCTGAGACGAAAAAACATTAGTCATTATTTGAGGAATTTGACGTTCAGCATTGGCTTGCCAATAATGTAGCGAAAATTCGTTTTTGTTTTTTTTATAAATTAAATCCTGAAATATATTTATTCTTTTGAAATCTGCACTTTGTTGAGTCATTTCCTGAGTAGGCAAAACAGCATTATTAAAATATTTAAAATCGTTATTTGACTTATGGTAAGATAATTGAGTAATTGATTTTAAATACTTTTTGCCAATAGATACTCCCAAATATGAATTATACAAACCAAAACTGCCTACTTCTTGTTTAATTTCGATAAAAGGCGATAACTTATTAAAATTGGGCGAATTGAAACTAACCTGTCCGCCAAATGCACCGCTTGAAGTAATTAAACTATTTGCCCCATAAAACAGATTCAAATTGTTATAAGGTAATGCAGGGATAAGTGAAAAATCAATCTGACCGTTCATTGCAGAATTAATTTGCATTCCATTCCAATCAACTTTTGTATGCGAAGCGTCAGTTCCACGAAATGAAACAGTTGTTAAACTTCCATCACCAAAAGTTTTAACATTTAACCCAGATTCAAATCTTAATATTTCTCCAGTATTTGCGCTAACACTATGCATTAATCGAAAACTATCAATTTGGTGTTTATTAATATTTGGAGAATTTGAATAAAGCTCTTTAACTTCCACTTCCTTTAAATGAATAGTATCTATTTGCGATTTTAAAAATAAAGGGAAAGTCAACAATATACATTGTAAAATAAATATTTTTAGTATGTTATTAATGTAAATCATTAATATTTAATAATATTGGAAGTGAAATATTTATTTTCAAAATAAACTTTTAAAACATATACGCCCGGTTGCCATTCGTTTGTAAAAATATTAATATGATTGAAAAAACTTCCAGTTACTAATTTTTTACCATAAATATCAATTATTTCAAAATTACAAAATCCATTAAAATAAATATTTACAAAATCTTTAACAGGATTCGGATAAATACTTACATTGTTCAATTTGTTATTGTAAATGTTTTGTGTTTTTTCATTTATTACTCCTATTGCATCTAAATCGAAGCCGCTTGTAAAAAATGGAGTTGGAAACGGGTCATTTATTTTATTCCCGTCAGAATCGTAAGTTGTATAATTATCTGATATACAACCAACAACATCAACAACTCTAACAAAAGTTACAGAGTCAATATTTAAAAATGGTTTTCCATTGAGTTCCTGCAAATCGAATGGTGTTCCAAATAAAGCTTTATATTTTCCTGCAAGGTTATTAATTTTAGCAGGTTCTAAAATGCCAAAAGTTGTAATTTGCGAATCAGTTTGTGTAAGCGATACAGAAGCGAAACGTTCCCAATGAATACTATCGCTGCTAACTTCAACAAAAGCCAATTCGATGAAATTTCCATCAAAAGAATTTTCAAAAACAGCTAAATCGAATCCGTTTCCATTTGAAATTGGCGGATTAAAAGTAAGCACTGCACTTCCGGCATCACCTATACTGACTGTAATATTATCAGCTTTGCCGATTGCATCATTTTCAAAACCGTTGGAAACAAGACTATCGCTATTTGATGAAATATCAACAAAACCGCGTTGCACTTTACACGATTTTGCCCAGTTTACAATTATACTACTATCGGCAAATATTGCTGTGCTGCCAAGCAAACCAGCAGCAGGCGGATATTGTGCAAAGCCAAATGTTTTAATAAAAAAGAAAAATATGATTATAAAATATTTCATTAATTTTTATTATAAGTGAATGGTTAAAATATTAAATTTTATTTTTTTATGACCTCACCCCCAGCCCCTCTCCACTTGGAGAGGGGATTAAGGGGAGAGGTGGTCGTGGCTATTAAATAGTAAAAATATGGCTTCAGCCAAAATTCAATATTTTATTAATTTTTAATGATTTTTTTATTAATCTCAACACCATCAACATTCATTTTAATAAAATAAATTCCTGAATTAAAATCAGTTAAATCTATTGAACTAACTTTCCCATGCTTCGAATAAATAACTTCTCCCGATAAATTATAGATTTTTAAATTATTAACCACTTTATTAAAATAAACTTGAGCGGTTGTTGGATTGGGATAAAAATCAAGTAAGTCGTTTACATTTTCAGTAACATTTGTTATAAAATTGCAGTTTAAGTTATCAAAACAAAAAAATGCGGGCGTATTCATTCCATAAGCACCTGTATCTGAAGATGATAAAACGAAGTCTAATTTTGTAATCTGCCCCAAAGTTGTTAAATTAACTTCTGTCCAATCTTTAATTATATAATCCATTAAACTATCGGTATAACTGTAATCGGCTAAATAAAAATGCACAGTATCGGTAACTAAAGTATCGTTATATCCGATAATGTCGAGTTTAAACCAATCGGGGTCATTTCCGCTAATTCCGCCAAATTTTTTTGAAAAAGAATCGCCATTTCTTATTGTTAAAGCAGTATAAGCCGAATTATTTATAAAAATTGATTGAGGAATAGCAGGAACTGTAAATGAAACTTCGGTAGGAATAACTGCATTAGTGTTCCAATCAATTGAATTAAATGAAACTCCAAAAACTGTAGAATTAATTAACTGAAGTCCTGCAAAACAACTATACATATTGTTAAAATCCTGTAAACTGTCATTTAATTTATTTGAATACGAAAAACCATTCCAGGCAGTAATCCCACCGCCATAATCAATAAAGTTGTTGGGGAAATGAGCATAAATTCCCGAATTAAACCCACCCGAAAAATCGGAGCCATTCCAGAACGAATCGGGTGGTAGCGATAAATCTTCAAAATTAATAACTTGTGATTTAGATGAGTAAATCAAGCCTAACGAAAGGCTAACGCATAAGAACATTTTTTTTAACATAATAAAAAGTTTTAATAAATTAAATAAATTAACATTAAAACTTTCGTAAAAAATGATTTGGTAAGAAACCGGTAATTCCCACCAAGCCTTTATCCCGAAAGCTTTGAAAAATTTAGTTTTAGGCAGGTCTTCTGGCTTGTTCTATTTTCGGTGAGCCTTCCCATTCAATTAAAATGAACAGTGGCGTGGTATTCCGAAAAAAATAAGAACTCACAGCAGCGGGTACTGCTCACGATTTTAACGTGATTCCCTTGCAATTTTTTCTATCGAAAAAATTTACCTTTAACTGGGACAAAAATATAAAAAAAATTGTTCTGAAAAAATTATATTTCACTAATTTATAAACAAATTGTGTTAATTAAAATTTTATACATTAATTTATTAATAATTACCGCATAATTTATAGTTTCCAGTTTTGTAATCGAGTAAATATAAAACTTTCAGATTTTTTCCACTATTAGCCATTATTGCTGCGCCTACTAATCCACCAAGAAAAGCACCGGCTATAACAGCATCTTGATTTTTATTTTTAATGTTTTTTTTGTCGCTTTTTATTGGTAATGAATAAAAAAAAGCTCTGTCTTTTTCTCTTGTTAAAAAAGAATAATCTGTATGTTTATTAAAGTTATAGCAGTTTATGTAACAATCTGTACCGTCACATACACCCCAAAATTCCTTATTAATACTTTTTTGTTTTACTTTGTTATCTTTAGAAATTATCTTAAATTTTTTTCCACCCCAAAGTGCTATTCGATTATCCGACCTTGTAACTACTTTAAAATCAAATATAATAGAAGGGCTATTATTTAAATATTCTTGAAATGTTAGATATGCCCCCTTTTTAAGAGCTTGAATATTAATTTTATAATTTACCTCATTTAATTCTTCAGCGTTTTTTTGTTTTGTAAAAAATTCATATTCGTCTAAAAGAATTTTATAAGTAACAGTATCGTTTGAATTAAATAGTTTGTAAGAAATATATGAAGCTTTAACATTAATTATATTGCAAACAATAGAATCGTTAGTTTTTTTATAAATAATGTCTTGGGCAAAAGACATTGATTGAAAAAGAATTACAAAAATAAATATTAATTTAATATTTCTTATAAAAATAAATTTAGTCATATTTCAAAATTATTTTAACTCATATTTTAATGCCTCTTCTAATTTTTCGTATTCAAATTTATATCCATTTTCTATAAGTTTTGCAGGTATAGCTGCTTGTCCGCCAATTAATATTCTTGCTCCTTCGCCATATAAAATTTTAAGAATAAATTTTGGTATTTTTAAAAAAGCTGATTTATGTAACGATTGTGCAAGTTGTTTTGTAAATTCAGAATTAGTTAATACTTCAGGAGCAACCAAATTATATACCCCAATAGGAAAAGAATTGTTTAATGTTTGTTCAATTATTTTTAACAAATCTGTAATATGAATAAAACTAAAATATTGCTTTCCGTTTCCAATTTTTCCACCGAGTCCTAATTTAAAAATTGGCATTACTTTTTTCAACATTCCTCCATCTTTTGATATTACAATTCCTAATCGAAAAACATAAACCTGCGTTCCGTACTCAAAAGCACTGTTTGCTGCATGTTCCCAATCGCGAATAACCTTTGCAAGATAATTATATGATAGATATTTGCTGTGTTCATCATGGAAATGTATATCATCGTATATGCCAATAGCAGAAGCATTTATTAATATTTTGGGCTTTGTTTTGCAAATACTTATAGCATCAATAATTTTGCGAGTTGTTAATATCCGGCTTGTATAAATTTCACGCTTATATTTACGAGTCCATCTTTTACCAATTGATGCACCTGCAAGGTTTATTATTGCATCAGAATTTTCAATTTTCAAAGCAAATTCTTCATTTGAAAAAAAATAATCATTTCGGTTAATTTTAATTATAGAATGTTCTTTTGAAGTAAGCTCATTAACTAATGCTTTTCCTATAAATCCGGAAGCACCTGTTATAACAATTTTCATTATGAGTTAAATTCTTTTTCGAGAACAGATGAAAGCTGTTTAATATCAACATCATAAATCAGTTCGCCATTTACAGCATAAGAAATGCTACCTGTTTCTTCCGAAACAACAATAATAAATGAATCGGTAGCTTCGGTCATTCCAAGGGCAGCACGATGACGGGTTCCGTAAAGCGGTGGTAAATCAATTCTATCAGAAACAGGTAATATACAACGAGCAGATTTAATTTTATTATTAATAATTATTACAGCACCATCGTGCAAAGGGCTTTCTTTTGAAAAAATTGATTCAAGCATTCGGCTCGAAATATTTGCATCAAGTTCATCACCAATATGCGAGTAATTATCAAGACTCATTTTTTTTGTAATTACAATTAAAGCACCGATTTTTTTCTTAGCCATATCGTCAACAGCAATAGCTATAGATTTAATATTTAATAACGGTTCGGCTTTAAATTTTAAACTAAAAAAACGCGAAAATTTTATTTTATAATTTTGAGAAAAATATTTTGAGCCAATTAATAATAAAAAACGCCTTACTTCCTGCTGAAAAACAATTACAAGAGCAATTGCCCCAACTCCAATAACTTGCCCTAAAATAGAGCTGATCATTTGCATTTTAAGAGCTTTAACAACAACCCACAAAACATAAATTATTGCGATGCCAACAAAAATATTTATTGCCACCGAACCTTTAATCAGCATATATACTTTATATAAAAAAAATGCTACAAGCAAAATGTCTAAAATGTCGAAAAAGGTAATATTTATAAATGCTGTAATCAATTAATTAAATTATAATTTGGGTATAAAAGTATTAAAAATTAAGATTGCAAATACATTTTAACAATTTTTATAGCTTCAAATGCAGCTTTAACATCGTGCACTCTTATAACATCAGCACCATTTATAAGTGCAATAGTATTTACTGAAGTTGTTCCGTTTAAAGCTTGTTCAGGCGTAGTTTCGAGTAATTTGTAAATCATTGATTTTCGCGAAATTCCTACAACAATTGGCAATTCTAACATTTCCAATGCTTTAAGTTCTTTCAGTAATGTATAGTTATTCTCTATTGTTTTACCAAAACCAAATCCTGGGTCAATTAAAATATCTTTTATTCCAATTTGTTTGAGGAAATTTATTTTTGAAGAAAAAAAACTTATAATATCTTGTGTAACATTATTATATGTGGGATTTATTTGCATATTTAATGGAGTTCCGTGAATATGCATAATAATATAAGGTATATTTAACTGGGCTATTTCAGAAAACATTTTTTCATCAAAACTTCCTGCCGAAATATCGTTTACCATTCCAAAACCAAACTCTTCGACTGCCATTTTTGCGATTTCGGAACGATAAGTATCAATTGAAAACCATGTGTCTGCAAAATGTTTATTTAAAGTTGACAAAACTGGTTTTAAACGATTTTTTTCATCTTCAAAATTAATAGGGTGTGAATTTGGACGAGTTGAAACAGCTCCAACATCAATAATTGTTGCGCCCTCGCACAACATTTTTTCTGCTTGCTCAATTATTTCCTTTTCTGTTTTGTATTTTCCACCATCATAAAATGAATCGGGAGTTACATTTAAAATTCCCATTACTATTGGCGATTTTAATTCGAAAATTTTTTGCCTGAAACATAAAGTTGTTTTTTTACGAAAAAATGTATCTTTACGCATAATCATTTTATAATTTGTCCAAAGGTAATAATTTTCAAAATTTTATATGAAATTTATAGTTTTAGAAGGATTAGATGGTGCGGGAAAATCAACTCAGGCTTCGCTTTTAACAGAATATTTAAACCAACAAAATATTAAAACAAAATTTTTGCACTTTCCCAGAACAGATTCAAAATATTTTGGTGATATGGTTGCACGCTTCTTACGTGGAGAATTTGGAGATAACGATAAAGTAAACCCATATTTAGTTGCAATGTTATACGCCGGCGACCAAAAAGAGGCTTCTGAAACTATAAACAATTGGATAAGAGACAATTATACGATAATTGCAGATAGATATGTTTATTCTAATATTGCTTATCAATGTGCAAAACTAAATTCTGAAACAGAAAAAGAAAAATTAAAAAAATGGATATTAGATTTTGAATTTAATTATTATAAAATTCCAAAACCCGATTTGAATATTTTTTTAGATGTTCCTTTTGTTTTCACAAAAAATAAACTAACCGAAACACGTACCGGACAAGAAAGAGATTATTTAAATGGGAATAACGATATTCATGAAAAAAGTTTATATTTTCAGGAACAGGTCAGAAAAGAATATATTAATTTATGCGAAACTGATTTGAATATAAAAAAAATTGATTGTTTTAACGAAAACAATGAAATGTTATCCCCCTTAGAAATTTTTAACAAAGTGAAGAATTTGATATTTAATATGATTAATGCAAATCAAGAGTTAAAATAATTGTCTGAAAATCAATTGCCATAAAAGCACAAAAACACAAAAGTTCAAAAAATAAAATTTATTATTTAATAAACTTTGTGATTCTTATTGACTTAATATTTTAGTGGCAAAAAGGAATAGTTCAACACTTAATTGGCATAATTAATAAAATTTAAGATTTAAAAAATTTTCATTTCAACAAAACATCTTATTTTTAAAGTTAAATAAATGAAATTTCAACAGCATGATTATAAGAATTTTAATTTTCATTAGCAGAATATTTGCAGGAGCAGTTTTCATGTTTTCGGGTTTTACAAAAGCCGTTGACCCATGGGGCTCTGCATATAAATTTAAAGAATATTTTGAAGCACTCGGAATGGAAGCATTTATTCCTTATGCACTTACATTTTCAATAATACTGATTGGAGTAGAATTTATTGTTGGGTTTTGCTTATTTTTCGGTTTAAAATTCCAGCTTGCAACATGGGGAGCATTATTGTTTATGCTTTTATTTTTACCATTAACTTTATGGCTAGCAATATCTAACAAAGTTTCGGATTGTGGCTGTTTTGGCGATTTTATTAAACTCACAAACTGGCAAACATTTTATAAGAATGTTATAATAATTGTTCCAACACTTGTTCTTTTTATTTTTCAAAAAAGAGGTAAACCTTATTGTTCTTGCCTTAAACAATGGTTATTATCGGGTATTGGCGTAATAATAATTGTAATTACAATGTGGTATTCTTATGCTCACCTTCCATTAATTGATTTTTTACCTTATAAAATTGGGAATAATATTTCAGAAATGATGAAAACACTTGATGGAATGTCAAAAGATGAATATGAGCAATTTATTACTTTAAAAGATACATCAACTAACAAAACAATTGAAATTTCAGTTAATAAATATTCTGGCGATTCAACTTATTGGGGTGCTGGAACAAAATACAAATACATTAGCATTTCTGAAGCTAAATTAGTAAGAGAAGGGTACAAATCACCGATTCACGACCTTACAATTAATACCGCAAGCGGTGAAAATATTTTAGATTCAGTTTTAGCAATTGATAATTATACTTTTATAATTATTTCTACAAAACTCGAAAAATCAAATGTTTCAAAAACTAAAGAAATTAATGAACTTGCAAGATGGGCTTCGTCAAAAAATTTATTGTTTATAGGTCTAACTTCATCGCTGAAAGAAGATATAAATAAATTTATAACTAATACTCAAGCATCGTTTATGATTTATAGTTGCGATGAAACAACTTTAGAAACAATAATCAGAGCAAATCCTGGAATAGTGTTATTAAAAAAGGGAACTATTATAGCAAAATGGCACTATAACGATATTCCAACACCTAAAGAATTTGAAAAAGAATATTTAACAAAATAAAAAATGAGACAAAAAATTGCAGCAGGAAATTGGAAAATGAATACTAACATACAAGATGGTATTACATTAGCAAAAACATTAAATGATTTTGCTAAAAATTTTAATAACAACGGGAAAGGAATTATAATAGCACCACCTTTCACACATTTATATTCAATTCTACAACAAGTTGACACAAATAAAATTTTTGTATCAGCCCAAAACTGTGGAGCATGGGAAAAAGGTGCCTACACCGGCGAAGTATCTGCCGAAATGTTAAATTCAATTGGTATAAAATACTCAATAATTGGACATTCCGAACGTCGCCAGTATTTTAATGAAACCAATGAAACATTATACACAAAAGTTAAACTTTGTTTAAAAAATTCAATAACTCCAATTTTTTGTATTGGCGAAAAACTTTCGGAACGTGAATCGAATGTACATTTTGAAGTTATAAAAAAACAATTAAACCAAGGGTTATTTGAATTAAGTCCCGAAGATTTCTCAAAAATAATTATTGCCTACGAACCAATATGGGCAATAGGTACAGGAAAAACTGCAAGTCCGCAACAAGCTCAGGAAATTCATAATTTTATTCGTAAATTAATTTCAGATAAATACGGCGTAACAATATCCAACGAAACAACAATTCTTTATGGTGGTAGCTGCAATGCTGCAAATGCAAAAGAATTATTCTCTCAACCCGATGTTGATGGCGGTCTTGTAGGTGGTGCTTCACTTAAAGCAAATGAGTTTATTGAAATTATTAAGGCGTTGTAACTCGTTTCTATATGTTATAATACCACATAAAGCTTAACATTTTTGGATGGCTTTGTGTAACTAATGTTACATTTATTTTTACAAAAATACGATTTTTTAATCTAAAATAAATTATCAAAAGGCGAAATTATCTTTTGTTAATATTCGAGGTTTAAAAAAATATTTCTGGCAATTCATTTACCAATATCTAATAACCTTTCCCTTTGTTGTAAACCTGAATATTATTGTTTAGGCACATCTGTAAAAGTACCTTCAGTTACAACTTTAGTATTTGCACTATTATTTTCATCTGCACAGGTAAAGTTAAAAGTTCCTGAAATTTTTTTGTTAACGGTATCAATTTTAGTAACAATCACACTGCCATTTATCGCATCAAAATGTACAACAGTTCCTGTTGGTCCAGTAGAGTAACTGGCTTTGGCAACACCCGGTGTTGGAAAATTTGTTGTAAACTGAAATGTGCCAATAGTATCGCTAAAAAACTGCAAACTCCAGTTTTTCCAAATATCGTTTACATCAGAAGTATTTATGGTAATAGAGTAACTGTTACTTGGATTTGTAAGATACATATATGACACATTTGCATTAAACAATTCGCCATCAACCTTTGCAGAAAAATTATATGTCGGATTATTTGGAGTAGTATTAGTATTTTTATCGTCTTTTTTACACGAATTAATACTAATAATCATTGAAACGGTAATAAGAACAACAAATAAGAATCGTAATCTTTTCATAATTATATGATTTTAATAATTTATAATAAATACTCACAATTTAACAATGAACAAATATACAAAAGAATACAAGTTTTACAAATTATTAAAATCTTATAAAAAATTACTAATTGAACGTAATTGTTAAGAAAAGAAATTATCTTTGTGGTCATATTACTTATGTGTTGCAAAAACACTAAACAAGTAACGGATTTGAATAATAGACAAAATGTACAAAAATAAATAATTTCAATATGATGATAGATGAGGGTAAATATGTGCACCTATGGCTAAAGTATTCGGCTGTAATTCGCGTGCTTTTAAAAAACACTGAGAATAAAAATCAAAAGATTCAACTTTACAAACATGAATTTGAACATACCGGACACAAAAAAAACGCTGATTTTTCGTTTAGCTTCGATTTATTAAATGGGAAAGCGGTAAATGTTGTGAGCTCTACAAGTATTGCTCACGACCTTTGGCAGGTTTTAGATAATAATCCAGCTACAAGAATTTGGATGAAAGACCATAAAATTAAAATAAGTATAGGAAAATCGTTTGAATTGCAGTTTGAAAAGATATTAAAAGAATAAAAAGAATTTATTATTGTTCGGTAATGATTGCCACGAGCTTTAGCACGTGGAAAACAAAGCAAATACAAAACGGCTTTAGCCGAAACAATAAAACAACTAACTGTAGCTAAAGCCAAATCAAAATCTTCATTAATCCTCACCCTAAATGTCGTGGCAAATATAATAAATTCAAACCCGAACTTAACGAGTATTTTAAAAACATTAAATTTATATTTTGAATCAAAATGTAATTGAAATATATACCGATGGAAGTTGCCACAACAATTATAACATTGGGGCATGGGCATCAATATTGTTAGTTGCTAATAAAAAAACAATTTTTAAAGGTACCGCTCAAAACACAACACACAACAGAATGGAATTATTGGCGGTAATTAAAGCCATAGAGTTCTCAAATGAAAATTACAAGCATTCATTGTTAAAAATATATACCGATAGCCAGTATGTATTTCGAATTCCTGAAAGAATGGAAAAATTAAAAAAAAATAATTTTCATACAAAAAAAGGAATTCCTTTACACAATAACGATTTAGTGCAAATTTTAATTCGTCAAATTGAAGAAAATACAATTGAATTTATTAAAGTAAAAGCACATCAGAAAACAGAATCTGATAACATAAATTATAATACTGAAGTGGATAAAATAGCACGCCAAGCGGTTAGAGATGTCGTTAAAAATGCCTAATAACTATAATCAAAAGGGAATAATGTTTTTTACCTTTATAACTCCCCTCTCCTGTTTGTCATGAGTTTGTCGAAGGATGGAGTTGGGAGTGAGGTCATAAAGAAATAAAAAACTCAATCCGATATCGGATTCATTTTGCAAACCTGCCTACATTCAGTATAAAAAATTCACAATCTGTTTTTTAACATTTGGGATTAATATAATTTCAATTAATTTTATGGTTTGAAATTTATAAAAAAATCACTAAAATATAAAAACATGACACACCAAAATGATGATAATGAAAGCTTAAGTCCACAGGAAATTAAATTTAACGATTTAATTAAACGCGGCGACGATTTATTTAGCATTAGCATTTATCGTTATGCAAAAGACTGGTATGCAAGAGCATTAGAACTTCATGTAAACGACGAATTAGCTGAACAAAAATTAAACGAATTGTCTGTAAAACAGAAATTTGAACAAAAAACAATACTTACAATTTTAGCTGTTGCAGTTGTAGTTATTGGAGTTGTTTGGATTATGAATATTTAGAGTTTGTCCATAATATCAATATTTTTAATTTATAGGGTATAGAGGTATAGGGAACTTTCCGAAAGTTAACGGCGCCATGGTCTTTGCAAACTTTCGGAAAGTTACAATGACGGCTAATTGCTTATACCATATACCTTTATACCTTATACCCATAAGTTCAGAATTATAAATATGACATAAATTTACATTTTTCTCGAATTTATAGACAGACTCTAGTTAGTGTTTGTCTATAAAGTCAGTGTCTGATTCATAATGTTCGAGTTCAAGGCATTCGAAGTATTAAAAAATCAGGAGTTTACTGTAGTAAATGACTGTTTTTTAATACGAGAATAACGCAAAAATCGGACATTATGGACAGACACTAGTTAATACTGCTTATCCCCTTTTCACAATAAAATACGGATTTAATAAATTTTCTTTATTATATTTTATCGGAGTTTGTTCATCTGCATGAGTAAACGAACATCCCGACCCAATTGCAATTGCATGTCCGGCAGCAATATCCCATTCCATAGTTGGTCCAAACCTCGGATAAATGTCGGCTTTGCCCTCGGCAACCATACATATTTTTAATGAGCTACCCCGCGAAAGCAACTCTACTTTTTCTTTGTTTTGCTCTATGTTGGAAATATATTCTTTAGTCTCATCATTCAAATGCGAACGGCTTGCAACAACAACATAATTGTCTCTTCTAATATTAATTGGAAGTTTAATTGCTGAATTATAATTAAAATGAACTTCTGATGTTAATTTTGCTATAAATGCACCTTTACCTTTTGTTGCGAAATATATCTCATTTGTTACAGGAACATAAATTACACCTAATACAGGTTCGTTATCTTCTATTAAAGCAATATTTACAGTAAAATCGCCATTTTTTTTAATAAACTCTTTAGTGCCATCAAGAGGGTCAATTAACCAAAACCTTTTCCAATTTTTTCTCTCTTCAAAAGGAATGTTTTTTCCTTCTTCACTTAATACTGGGATATCAGTTGTTTTCAATATTTTCACTATTTCATTGTGCGAATTTTTATCGGCTAAAGTTAAGGGCGATAAATCTGATTTTAATTCAGAATCAATTTTATCGTTTTTATAAACTTTAAGAATAGATTTTCCGGCAATTAAAGATGCATTTATTGCAATGTCAAGATATTTATCAAACATAAATTTATTTTTTTTGCAAATATAAAAAATATAATTTATTAACTATTTTAGTTTATAAATCATAATGAACTCTATTTGTGAACATTACAAATATTATTTGATTATTTTTTTTTGGCTTCAAAAAATCAAATTTTAATATTAATTTTTATAGTTTATATTTGCACACTTTAAATAAAATTATATAAATAATCAGATAAATGAGAGGACTGAAAATCATTGTATTAGCAAAACAAGTTCCCGACACTCACAATGTTGGAAAAGATGCGATGAAAGCCGACGGAACTGTAAACCGAGCTGCTTTACCTGCAATTTTTAATCCCGAAGACTTAAATGCTCTCGAGCAAGCTTTAAAATTAAAAGAAAAATACGAAGGAACAACTATTACAATTTTAACAATGGGTCCGCCAAGAGCAGCAGAAATTATTCGCGAAGCTATGTACCGTGGAGCCGATAATGGTTATTTAATAACTGACCGTAAATTTGCTGGTTCCGATACTTTAGCAACATCTTACGCACTTTCACTTGCAGTAAAAAAACTTAAACCTTTTGATATTGTAATTTGTGGACGACAAGCAATTGATGGCGACACCGCTCAAGTTGGACCTCAGGTTGGTGAAAAAGTCAATATTCCACAGATTACTTATGCCGAAGAAATATTATCATTCGAAAATGAAGAGCTTATTGTAAAGCGTCGTTTAGAAAGAGGAATAGAAATAGTAGCTGGAAAATTGCCATTACTTATAACTGTTAATAGTTCAGCACCAGCTTGCAGAAATAGGAATGCGAAACTTTTAATGAAATATAAACACGCTAAAACAGTCAGCGAATTACAGGAAACTACCGAAGATTATATTCAGTTAACAAAGGACAGACCTTATCTTAAAATTGAAGAATGGAGTGTTGCCGATTTAAATGCAAAAGACGAATGGCTTGGATTAAGCGGCTCTCCAACAAAAGTAAAAAAAATCGAAAATGTAGTTTTTAAAACAAAAGAATCAAAAATTCTTTCTACTTCCGATAACGAAATTGAAAGTTTAATGAAAGAATTAATTGAAAATCATACCATTGGTTAATAAAAAAATAATAAAGTGAATAATATATTTGTATTTTGCGAAATAGAAGACAATAACATTGTTGCAGATGTAAGTCTTGAATTATTAACAAAGGGTAAAACACTTGCAAACGAATTAAATTGCAAGCTCGAAGCTGTTGTTTTGGGAAATAATTTGAATGGTATTGAAAAACAAATATTCCCTTATGGTGTTGATGTTTTGCACGTTGCTGACGAACCAAGACTTTTTCCATATTTAACTCTACCTTTTGCATCAATTATCACAAGTTTATTTGAGCAAGAAAAGCCTCAGATAGTTATTTTTGGTGCATCAACAATTGGTCGCGATCTTGCCCCAAGAATTGCATCATATATGCGTTGCGGTCTAACTGCCGATTGTACAAGTTTGGTAGTTGGTAATCATACTGAAAACCGTACTGGTAAAGAATATAAAAATTTACTTTATCAAATTCGACCAGCTTTTGGTGGAAATATTTTAGCAACAATTATCAATCCTGAAACTCGTCCTCAAATAGCTACAGTTCGCGAAGGAGTGATGAAAAAAGAAATTTTTGCATTAGATTATAAAGGAATAATTAAAAATATTGATGTAACAAAATACATAAAAGACGAGGACTTTTTAGTTAGAATTATTGAACGCCATATTGAACCGAAGAAAGTGAATATAAAAAATGCAAATATAATTGTATCAGGTGGGTACGGCGTTGGTTCAAAAGAAAATTTTAAATTATTATACGAATTAGCCGAAATATTAGGAGCCGAAGTTGGTGGCTCACGTGCAGCAGTTGACGCAGGATATATAGAGCATGAACGTCAAATTGGACAAACAGGAGTTACAGTTCGCCCAAAACTGTATATTGCCTGTGGAATTTCAGGGCAAATTCAACATCGTGCAGGAATGTTCGAATCGTCATTGATTATTTCAATTAATTCTGATAAAAACGCACCTATAAATAATATTGCCGATTATGCAATTATTGGCGACATTAACGAAGTTATTCCAAAAATTATTAAATATTACAAACAAAATTCAAAGTAAAAAATATTATGGCTAATTTTTATTCCGATAATAAGGACCTTAAATTTCACCTTACACACCCATTAATGAAAAAAATAGTTGCGTTAAAAGAACGCAACTTTGCCGATAAATGTAAATACGATTACGCTCCACTCGATTTTGAAGATGCCATGGATAGTTACGATAAAGTCCTCGAAACCATTGGCGATATTTGTGCAAACATAATTGCTCCAAATGCTGATTCGGTTGACCAAGAAGGTCCACAATTAATTAATAATGAAGTACATTATGCTCGTGGCACTCAAGAAAACTATGAAGCAGTGAAAAAAGCAGGACTTATTGGTATTTCTTTACCAAGAGAATATGGAGGATTAAATTTCCCATTCGTACCTTATGTTATGTCAGCTGAAATTGTTTCTCGAGCAGATGGCGGATTCTCCAATATATGGGGATTACAGGATTGTGCTGAAACATTAAACGAATTTGCATCAAAAGAAATTAAAGATTTATTTCTACCTCGATTTAATAAAGGGGCAACTGCCTCAATGAACTTAACTGAACCTGATGCAGGTTCCGATTTACAGGCAGTTCAGTTAAAAGCTACTTACGACGAGAAAACTCAAAAATGGCTTTTGAACGGTGTTAAACGTTTTATTACAAACGGCGATGCCGATATTTCTTTAGTATTAGCAAGAAGTGAAGAAGGAACTACTGACGGTCGTGGTTTATCATTATTTGTATATGATAGAACTGAAAAAGCCGTTACAGTTAGAAGAATTGAAAATAAATTGGGAATTAAAGGCTCTCCTACTTGCGAACTTGTTTTTAAAAATGCACCATCACTTTTAGTTGGCGACCGCAAACTCGGACTAATAAAATATGTGATGTCCCTAATGAACTCTGCTAGATTAGGCATTGGCGCACAATCAGTTGGAATTTCAGAATCGGCATATCGTGAAGCATTAAAATATGCAAATGAACGCACTCAATTTGGAAAAGCTATTATCCAGTTTCCCGCTGTTTATGAAATGCTTTCAGTAATGGAAACCAAACTTAAAGCTATTCGCTCTCTTTTATATGAAACATCGCGTTTAGTTGATTTTTACAAACTATATTCAAAAATATCAGACCAAAGAAAATTAGAAAACGAAGAACGTAACGAATTAAAAAAATATCAAAAATATGCCGATGCTTTTACCCCACTCCTTAAATTAACAGCAAGTGAATATTGCAATCAGATTGCTTATGACGCTTTACAAATTCATGGTGGAGCCGGCTTTATGAAAGACTTTTCAATTGAACGTTTGTATCGCGATGCAAGAATCACTTCGATTTACGAAGGTACATCTCAACTACAAGTTGTTGCTGCTATCCGTTCAGTTACAACCGGAATTTATTTAAGCTGGATTAAAGAAAATGAAGCAGCAAATCACGGACATGAACTTGATTTTATTAAAAAAATATTAATTGATATGACTACTGAATACGAAAAATGTGTTTCAGTTGTTATTGCTGTAAACGATTTGGAATTTATTGATTTTCATGCCCGAAGAATGGTCGAAATGGCAGGAAATATTGTAATGGGCTATTTGTTATTAAATGATTCTGCCCGTGATTTAGAATATAAAAAAATTGCTGAAATGTTTATTAAACGCTCATTATCACAAAACAAAGAAAAAGCATCATTCATTTTAGCAACAGAATTAAAAGATATAGCAGCTTATAAAATAGCTAAATTATAAATATATAAATGTCTCTTTTCTCCATTCTGAATTATACAAAACACTTATTTTCCGAAAAACATCTTTGTAATGCACCTTTTAGTAGTATTTATATAAGTGGTGACGGAAGTATAACTCCATGTTGTTTTAACAGAAGTTACGTTTATGGTAACATATATGATACACCACTTAATGAAATTTTAAAAAATTCTAAATTTTCAGAATTTAAAGATTTAATAAAAAGCCACAAATTCCCTATTGGCTGTGATATTTGCAAAAAACATGTTCAGGAAAACAATAAATCTAATTCAGGAATAGCAACTTACGAGAATTTCCCAATACAAAAAAATCATTTATCAGTTATTGAGTTTGAATTAAGCTATAAGTGTAATTTAAGATGTACTATGTGCCGCTTAAATGAAGCTCATTTGTTTGTTAATGATGTTAGAACAAATAACATTAAATTTACTATAAAAGAACAAATTGCACAAGTAGTTAAAAACATTAAACTTATGCGATTTTATGGAGGCGAACCTTTTTTTATTGAAGAATATTATTCAATCTGGGAGCAAACTATAAATATAAAACCTAATTGCAATTTCTTTGTTCAAACAAATGGCACAATATACAATCAGCGAATTGAAAGTATAATCAAAAAAGGGAATTTTAATTTTAATATGTCACTAGATTCTGTTGACAAAGATATTTATGAATCAATTCGTATGGGAGCTCATTTTGAAAATTCGTTCCAAAATCTTTTTAAATTTAAACAAATTGCAGAATTCAAGGGAAAAACTATGAGCATCTCTGTTTGTCCTATGAGAATTAATAGTAAAAACATTCCTGATATTTTAGAATTTTGCAACAAAAATAATTTATTTATATTTTTTAATACTGTATTTTCTCCATGGAATATGGCAATTTGGAGCATGTCGCAAAACGAATTAACAGAAATTTTTAATTATTATAAATCATTCAAATTTTCAGCAAACTCAAAAGTAAAAATAATTAATACACAGAGATGGAAATCGTTTTTAAATCAAGTATCTAATTGGATTGAAAATGCAAAAAGACGCCCTCACCTATCCGAAAACGAGATTGAAAATGCAAAAAATCAGATTTATTGCTTAATTAAAAATAAAACCGATAATTTTCTTATTCAACAAAATATAATTATTAATTTCAACCAACTTAAAATTAAAGTAACCAATTCGTTAGATGAAATATTGAAATTTGTACCTGTTAAAACATTAATCGAAAAAATAAATAATGCCGATGCCAAAACAATATACATTAAAGTGATTGACAAAGACGAAAACGCAATAAATGAAAATATTATTATTCCATAGTGTTTTTCAAAATAATCAATCTTTCATTTAAAATTTTTAGATTTGCATTTATTTTATTTATGATTACAATTATTAATTCATCTAAAAAAATTAGATTTTAATTCATATTTAATAAGTATTTGAAAATTGTAAAATAATGAAAAATATACTTATTACCGGTGGATTAGGTTTTATTGGCTCACACCTTGCAAATAACATTGCACAAAATCCTAATTATTCTGTTTCAATTATTGATGCCAATAAATATTACTTTAAAAAAGGGAAACATAATTATAACTATTACAATAAATTAAAAGTAGATTTATTAAGTTATAACAAAGTAAATATTTACGATGTTGATTTGCTGAACTTTTCTAAACTTACTGGTTTAATTAAAATAATTAAACCCGATATTATCATTCATTTAGCATCTGTTTCGGTTGCCGGAATTGCCGATTATTTTCCAGATAAAGCAAAGGAAAATATTTTCGATATTACTTTTAATTTATTACAAATTATAGTAAATAAATTTCCTGTCGAGAGATTTATTTATATTTCATCATCAATGGTTTACGGACATTTTCTAAAAGATGTAAATGGAAAAATAATTCCTCCAAATGAAGAAGCTCCATGTAATCCAATTGACATTTATGGTTCCTTTAAACTTTGTTGCGAAAATTTAATTAAAACTTTTCATTATAGTAAAAATATTTCCTACACAATTATTCGCCCTACTGCAATTTACGGTCAATTTGATTGTAATTTTAGAGTTACAGAGTTATTTGTTACAAACGCATTGCTTAATCGTCCAATATTATTGGATAATGGCGGATTGCACCTTTTAGATTTCACTTTTGTTGAGGATGTTGTTAACGGAATAGCATCAACAATTAAAAACCCAAATGCTATTAATCAAACATTTAATTTAAGTTTTGGCAAAGGTCGTACTATTAAGGAATTAGCCGAATTAATAAAAAAAATTATTCCATCAACAGAAATTAAAATAAGCAATTGCAAACCTTTTAGACCAAACAGAGGTGCTTTAGATATTTCTAAAGCTAAACATCTATTACAATATTCTCCTCAATTTCCGTTAGAAAAAGGCATTAAAACATATATAGAACAAGTAAAAGAACATATTTCAAATTTAAAATATCCGAAAAAATATTTCTGATAATGAACAAAATTAAATTCTATAATGTTGCTCGCTTTTATAAAAATTATAAAAATGAAATACTCGAATTAACAAATCAAGTATTCTCAACAGGGCAAGTGCTTAATGGAGAACCAATAATAGAAGCAGAAAAAAAAATAGCATGTTTAACAAATCGCAAATATGCTGTAACAGTTGGTAGCTGTACAGATGCTTTATTTTTTTCACTTATTGCCTCCGGAATTAAAAAAGGTGATGAAGTTTTAGTCCCTGCATTTTCATTTATAGCTTCTGCGTCTGCAATTTCAAGAGCCGGAGCTACTCCTGTTTTTGTTGATGTAAATAATGATGGCTCAATAAATTTTGAATTAGCTGAAAAAAAAATTACAAAAAAAACAAAAGCAATAATGCTCGTACAGTTATATGGTAAAATGATTAAACCACAAAATATAACAAATTTCACAAATAAATATAATCTAATTGTAATTGAAGATGCTGCACAAGCATTAGGAAGCTCTAATTCAAATATTCCTGCCGGTAAAATTGGTTTGGCAAGCTGTTTTAGTTTCGACCCTTCTAAAATTATAAACGCTTTTGGGACTGGTGGAGTTGTAGTTACTGATAACGAAAAAATTGCAAAGTCAATTCAAATATTAAGAGTTCAAGGCAAATTAGCAAATTCAGAACCAACTAAATTAGTTAGTTGTAACAGTAGAATTTCTAGTCAGCAAGCTGCCATTGTATATTTTCAGTTAAATAAAATCGATGAAATTATTTCAAAAAGAAATTTAATTGCAAATTATTATAATACTCAATTAACTAAAATCGAATCAATAAGAATTTTAAAAACTTCTGATAACGAAACATGGAACTATCACAAATATCCAATATTCACTAACTTTAGAGACGAATTAAAAAATTATTTAACCGAAAATAATATTGAAACTAATATTCATTTTAAGAAAATACTTCCCGAATATTCCGTTTTCAATAAATCAGAATCTAACTTCCCAATTTCAAAACAACTTACAGAAACTGAACTATCACTACCAATTTATCCTGAACTTACTGATAATGAAATTTCATTTATTTGCGATAAAATCATTAACTTCTTTAAATCAAAGAAATTATGCTAATTGTTGGAACTGGCGGTCTTGCTAAAGAAATTTTAGCAATGATTATTAAATACAAATTATCTGAATCTGTAACATTTTACGATGAAAACAATAATGTTCCTTCAATGCTATATAACAAATTTAAAGTAATAAAAGAAGAAGGTGAAATCAGGAAATATTTAAAATCCGATTCGCCCGAATTTATTGTTGGTATTGGAAACCCACGAGTAAGAGAAAAACTTACTAACAAATTAAAAAATTACGGTGGAAAAAATTCTAAAATAATTTCTAAAGATTCTGCACTTTTTCAATTTAATAATTATCCCGAAGGCACTATAATTGAGCCTTTTGTGGGCATTTCTCATAGTTTGCAAATTGGCGAAGGTTGTGCAATACACATACATGCAAGTATTGGTCATGCTGCTATAATTGGCAAATATGTAAATATTGGTCCTTCTGCTACTATTATCGGTCCAACTGAAATTGGCGATTATTCTTATATTGGTGCAAAATCGTTAATTATGCCTAATTTAAAAGTTGGCAAACAAGTAATTGTATCGGCTGGTGTTACAGTCAACAGAGATTTGAATGATTTTGAAACTTATTATGGATAATGTTATACTAAAAACGGGATAAAAACAATTATTTTAAAGGGCGGGAATTATACTAAAAACAGCTTGTTCCGCTTATGCGGAAGGATAAATTTGTACTCGCACTTATAATTTAATCTTTATTCTTTGTTTTTCCAAAATGCACCATCCTGCAATAATTTTTAAAATTTTTAGCAGTTTTAATCTCAAGTTCTTTTAATTCGTTGGTTGATAAATCATCTATAAAACAAGTTGGGTCGCTTGCAAAAATATTTCCGGTTAAATAATACGAATAAACCCTGCAACCACCACAAGTAAAACGGAATTTACATTTACCACATTTTCCTTCTAAATTTGAACGCTCAACTATCTTTGTAAACAATTCCGATTTATATAAAATATCATAAAGCTCTTCAGTTAAAACATTTCCACCCGACACATGGTCCGAAACTAATGGACATGGAGCAACATCGCCTTTTGGATTAATAGCATAAAACGAACCAACCCAGCATCCAACCGAAGGGTTTGTTGGAACTTTTAACATTTCTGAAACTTGCACACTATATTTAATATAATCTTTAGTATTTAAAAAAAACGGAACGTAACTAACAAAACCTTTATAATATTCACGTAATGCAGGATGTAAATATTTTTTCATTATTTCTTTGTTAAACATCCACTTGCGGTTACTGCTATTTCTTGGAGAATACGGAACTCTGTTAAAAGGCAAATGCAAATTGTTAATATTTTTTAATGTTTGATGAAAAGTTTCACAATTAAAACTGCCCATCGTTACCGAAACATTTACAGTAAAATGATGCCTTTCAAGACGATTTAGTACTTTTAAAAAATATTCTTTACTACTTTGACGCGATTCAATATTTTCGTTGTCAAATGAATTTATCCCAAGCGAAATAATAACATTTCTTCCTAAAATTTTTTCAATTTTATTTAAAGTTTGTTCATCTAAAGTACTTCCATTTGATAAAATTCCAATCGAAAAACCTAATTCATTGGCTTTTGCTAGAATATCAAAAGAATCTTTACGTAACAAAAATTCACCACCCGAAAAATCAATATTATTTGTTCCTAATTCTTTTGCGGGTTTTAAAATCCTTTCAACAATAACCGAAAAAGATAAATCTTCTTCAATTTCATCTTTCTTATTAGAGCCACTCGAGCAATTTGGACAAGCAAAATTACAATTACGTGTTGATTCTAAGTATAATGTATGAAACAAAGGATTCATATAATACAATAAAAATAATTTTTGAAGATAATTATTTTATTTTATATTTGTATAAAAATATTTGTAACTATTCAGTATCCATAAAAATTATCACGCAAAAATCAGTTAAATGTAGTGAACGATTATTTCTTTTAGGTTTTTTCTGCTGGTAGCACGCAATAAAAAAAATCATTTATGATTTTTTTAACTCTGCGAGCTTAAAACTTTGCGGACTTTGCGCCTTTGCGTGACATAATATTTGCGAGACATAAGACAAAATGAGTTTAACAAAAAACATTAACTTTAACAAGATTAGTTAATTTATTTTATATTTGTATAAAATTATTTTAATGAAAAAAACAGCTTTAATTTTAGGTGGCTCAAGTGGAATTGGATTAGCAACAGCTAAAATTTTAGCAAAAAACAATTGGAATTTAATAATTGTTCATCGCGATAGGCGAGCAAATATGCCCGAAATAGAAAAGCATTTTGATGAAATAAGAGCTTATGGTGCAAAATTATTAACAATTAACAATAATGCTTGTGATAACAAAGGGCAAAATGAAATTATTTCTGAAATCAAGTCTAATAATTTAAATTCTATAAATGCCTTAGTTCATTCAATTGCTGATGGTAATATTGGTAGTTTCACATTAAACACCGAAAGAAAAACTGATGAATATGGGCTCGCAAGAACAATAAATGCAATGGGTTCATCATTTGTTGTTTGGACTCAACTATTAATTGAGAATAAACTTCTATCAGAAAATGGGCGTATTCTTGGCTTTACAAGCGAAGGAAGTTCAAAAGTATTAAATCAGTACGGTGCAGTTGGAATGGCAAAAGCCACTTTAGAAGCCGCTTGTCGTTATTTAGCAGTAGAATTAGCTCCAAAAAAAATAACTGTAAATCTTTTAAATCCTGGTGTAATGCTTACAAATGCAATAAAAGTTTTTCCTAATGTTACTAAATTTGTAAATAAAGCAATAGAACGTAATCCTTCAGGCAGACTCACTACTCCTGAAGATATTGCAAAAGTTGCTGAATTTATTTTATCGGATAATGCTGCATGGATAACAGGTGAAATTATTCGTGTAGATGGTGGCGAACAACTAATTTCAATATAAGTATGAGTGTATAACAAAGAAGGATGAATAAACCCAGAACAAACGCATGAAAATTTTCACAAACTGTCAGAACGCTCCGATGGAGCTAATATTTAGGTGATTTCATTATTTCTATAAACAGTTAAATCCTAACGGATTTTTTGTATATTTACAGTTCCGATTGGAATGTTCTGTTTATAGAAATTACAACATTCTTGACAAATTAAGCCTCATAAAGACGACCTGTGAAAGAGAAATATTTATTTTATGCGTTTACTCTGATGAATAAACAACATTATTTTGCTGATAAAAAAAATAATACGTATTTTTGCTACAGCGTAGCAAACTGTTTATAGAACGAAATATTTAAATTAATAAATAAGCTCCATAGGAGCGACCTGTAATATGGCAAATACCTATTCTCAAATGTATGCACAAATTGTTTTTGCGGTGAAAGGTCGTGAAAATATTATTCCGCAAAAAAACAAAGAAGAACTCCATAAATATATAACGGGTATTATTAAAAACCATGAACAAAAATTATTGGCTGTAAATTGTATGCCAAACCATTCGCATATTTTTATCGGATTCAAACCCAACATTTGCATTTCCGATTTGGTTCGGGATATCAAAACCGCAACATCATCGCTTATTAAAGAAAAAAGATGGGTTAAGGGTATGTTTTATTGGCAAGAAGGATTTGGTTCTTTTACTTATTCCCATTCGCAATTAACCAATGTGATAAATTATATAAAAAACCAGGAAGAACATCACAAAAAGAAATCATTTAAAGAAGAATACTTGAAATTATTGAAGAAGTTTGATATTGAATACAATGAACAATATTTATTTGAATGGTATGAATAATTATCAGGACACTCCGCTGGAGTTTTGGTATTTTTGATAAATTTTTGCTATAAACAGAAAGCCCCTCTGGGGCATATAAAGCAATTGACAAAAAATAATTTAACCTAACATTTATAGAACTTAAGCGGAAAAATGGAACTCCCAAGAATTATTACACACTCATATAATATTAATGGATAAAATAATCTTAAAATATATTTTAAAAAACCTGCCTTACAAAAAGCCATTTTTATTTGTTGATGAAATTACTGAGATTTCAGAAAATCAGATAATTGGAAATTACACGTTCAAAGAAAATGAATCTTTTTATAAAGGTCACTTCAAAAATAATCCTATAACCCCTGGTGTAATTATTATTGAAACAATGGGACAAATTGGTTTGGTTTGTTTTGCATTATACATGTCTTATCCTCACCCAATTGTATATAAACCAATTTTATCAGTTGTAGAAGCTGAATTTTACAACCCGGTTTATCCAAAAGATAAAGTAATTGTAGTATCAAAAAAAATATACTTTAGAAATGATACTTTAAAGTGCAAAATCGAAATGTTTGATGTTAATAACAAAGAACTTGCAAAAGCAACTGAAATTTTAAAATTAGTAAAAAAATGAATAGTTTATAATAACTAAGTAAGATTTTCAAAATAACTTCCCCCAAAAGCACTTTATTAATTGAGGCATAATGAGGCAATTTTATTAACATCACAATA